>Ga0180437_10004738_pt1 | contig 19104 bp, 16 predicted proteins | sample SS_ome_4_FD_132410 | JGI IMG/M metagenome (GOLD analysis project Ga0180437, IMG submission 132410) | Hypersaline lake sediment archaeal communities from the Salton Sea, California, USA - SS_3_D_1 metaG | ecosystem: Environmental > Aquatic > Non-marine Saline and Alkaline > Hypersaline >... | reverse complement strand
TTGAATAATCCAATTCCATTCACATTGTCATATCCAACTGTTCCATAGGGGACGTTCGGTGCAATCCAACCATCTACTTCATCGTCTGGAAGAGTAACGACGAAACCATTATAGTTGGCATAAAGATTCGCGATTAACTGAAAACCCATCCCGTTCGTACTGGTATTGTGGAAATGCGGCTCGGTGTCATAAAGAATTCTCATCGCCATGAAATCACAGGCGAATACCATACAACGGAGCATTCGTGAATCGGGTATTTCAAATGGAACGTCCAGGATTCCTTCTTTGAAAGCGAGGTCCACCCTGCCGTTCTTGTATTGTGGGTCATCTTTATTTTCAGAATTCAATTGTTTGAGGAAATAACAGAACTCAAAGTTGACATAAGCCGTATTGAAGACAGCCGGTATTTCAAAGATGCAATCACGAAAAGTAATCGAACCTTTGAAAACCTGGAGATAAGTATCGACGGCACCTGTGAAAGTCTGGTTACCGAACGGAGCAGTTGCCAATCGAAAGGAACTTATACGATTGAGATTTCGGTCATAGGAGACGTTCGGAACGCCAACTGTAATTACTTCTTCGATATAAGTCCAGTTAACATTTGAACCGTTAACAACGAGCACAGAGTCACCCGGCCGAATTGCAAGTTCCTTCGCCGAGTATCCATCTGGTAAACGATAAGCCGGAATGGAATCGAAATTAGGGGTGAAGACGCGAGTCGTTCCATTGAGGCTGCCGTACATAAACCAAGATCCGCCGAGATCCGCGCGAATCGTAGCATTATCATTAGTGAATCGCTGACCTTCGATTACGGTATGGTTTCGGAATCGTTGCTTCGTTAAGTTTCTAGGATCACGGGTGTGGCCGTGAACTTTCGGAGTCTGCCTTCTTTCCAGGTCAGTTTGCCGAACACCTGTAACTCCTTCGGCATCGTACCACAGACAGCCAAGTCCAGCCGCTACGTGTCCCTTGTGGGGAACTCCTTCAAGGTGGATGGCACCTTGCTTGAAGTAAGTGGAAAATACGCCATCATCCCTGGTTTCCTCTTCGTTGCTGAGGGCCCACTTTAGGGAGAGCAGGTTTTCGACCACCCGATTGTAGGCAGTTTCATCCACATCGTCAGTATCGGTGACTGGCGTAAGGTCAATGGGATACGGATTGCTCATTAGTTACCTCTTAAATCAGCCAAGCGTCGGCGACGTTCAGGTTGCTATAAAGATAGCAGACACCTGCGATGAATTGTTTTATTCCGTTCTGCGTGAAACCGGAACCGAGATTATACATCTGATTACCAGCAGCGACGCCACCCTGCCCTCCTTGTTTCGTAGAATTACTCGCGCCATTCGTCATCCAGAATCCACCTCCCACACCTGGAACGCCGACGCGATGCCAGTGATTGCCGAGGAACAGAGGATGCCAAGCGTTATCCATCACGATCATGGAATAGTTAGTCACGGGAGCCGGACTTGGACGCGACCCGATCGTGATGTCCGCACTCCGTTGGATAAACCGGCAGTTCACGCAACGGAGATGGAAATGCTCTCCGGGATCGTCAGTCGGGAAACGATAAGCCGAAGCAAGGATTCCGCCGTATTGAGAATTGTCTTCGTCATAAACGAATTCACAATCATGGAATAAAATCCCGTATGTATTATTTACATAAACTGTATTCTCAAATCGACAACGACGAAAGATGATTGGACCTCGCAGAACGCGGACGGTAATCCCTGTACCAGTGGTACCGGGAGGCTGATCTACTTCAATCTGCAAGGGTGAAACGACACGAGTAACCCGAACCATCTTCCAGGTCGTGTCATTCGGAAGGAAAACGAAGTCACCCGGATTGATGTGCTCGTTGTAAAAGTTGACTCCAGCCGGAAACGTAATGAACCCGACGCCACCCGTAATAGTTACCGTTGCATTCGTTGTCGATAAACCGCGAATGTCCAGACGACTCCAGGTTTCCCCGACATCCGTAAAATTCACGCCATCAAAGACCATCCCGCTATTGATCACCTTCCCGAGCGTCGCGTTATCTTCGACCGCGAAAGTGTTATGACCATAGACATAACGAAAATTGAGCCCGAAGTCCTTGTCATTCGGAGTCGTGTTCGTTGGCCGATTCATCTTACAGAACTCGCGCACCTGTGGCGTAATGTCGTTTCCACTTGCCGGTCGACCGACATAGAAATCGCGGCCGACGATGGACTTGAGAATTCCTTCGTCGATATCGTGTCCACTGTGGTCGACGCCAGTGCCATCCACGGTAGTGAAGTCTGGGTCTGGATCGCCAGCGTATCGGGGAGAATCGTATTGCTCGTGACGAATTGCCCACAAGAGTCCTTCAATTGCTTCTTGCAATTTATTATACGACTCCTGCGATACGGGTGTTTTCCCAGCGTTCGCAAGATGACGGGTTCCAATCAGAATCTCGTATGGATTCGACATCGTTTTCTCCTGTTAGCAATACTTATAAGTACCGTCCCACTTCGCCGCACCTGCCTCGTACCGGATGGCTTCGTCAAAGAGAACGTAATGGAACGCCACTCCTAGTACTTCGGCCGACAGGTGCTGATTGGAAACATGATCCGAAGTAACTGTTTTCACCACGAGATTGAGGAACGGAAACCCGAACTCTTCGGCTGGCATCACAAGAACGTCACCGGGTGCAACGGTCGCGGCCAGTCCACCGAGTACCCTGAAATTGAATGCGCGGACTTCCTGGACACTATCGAGAAGGTAATGGGCTCGCTGATAAACCGCGAACTCCCCGCGACGCCATCGCATGAATACAGTATTCGTGAGCGGAAATAGACTTTGAGGTAACTTCAGATCTGTAGCATTGAAACCTACGGAAGTCAGATAGTCTTCAAGTATATGCGAATAGTTTCCCTTAGCATTGATTATATTGTACCATAAACGATCTATGTCGCCGACCGCTTGCACACTACGAGGATCATAATTTACATCTTTACCACTGCTAATCAGTTCAGTTTTTTCAAGTAAACTGCATACGCCAATCACTTGAAAATCGAGTGTTCCTTGCCGAACAGGCGTAGGAATAATTCCAGTATCTTGATATAATTGATCAAGTAACTGGATCGTCGGTGTATTAGACTCAATAATATTGGAAGGATTAATAATATCGACAGCGTCCTTCGTACTCTCTCGAATTCGAACAATATTCCTTCGTAAACTAATTTCTCCAATGTATAACGGGATATTCAGACAAACGACGTGATTCGGCAATGTAACAGCATCATCAAATTGGATCTGGCTTGCATTAACATTAAGTACCGAAAATTCTGAACGACCAGTTCCACGGTCGTCTTTCTGATATTGGATTCCGTTACTATTGTAAGGCATGAAAAAGATCGTTGATCCAGGACGGAATATACTACGAAGCAGATGTTCAGGGACGCTATTACCTTCAGGTGTGGCATCGCCTGTAGGTACTGCTGTCAATTGCAAAGGTAAAGCAGGAGGGATATAATGAATCGTGAAATATTGAGCTCCGACCGGAAGTCGAAATACCATCGTTTGATAATAACAATTATCAGAACCGGCTCGCCCGATAGCCATCTCATCTTCTCTTATGGAAATAGCGGGATCAATGACTTTTCCATTCTGTCCTGTACTCCACAGAATACAGGGTGCCCCGCGAGGGTAATTTCGTAAAGGAGAAGATTTCACTGTAACAAGTATTTCGTCTTCATCGTTGAAAACCTGTGGAACTTTTAGTGTTAGATTTTGAAGAGGTTCCAATTTCAGGGCATAATTTCCACCGAAAAGTTTCGTTGAATCTTGAATCCATTCTGCGTCATCGTTCACGCGAACACTGTCAAGTCCTTGGCTGATCAAACTGCCGTCCGGCCATCCATCCGCCAATGGGATGGTAGATTCGTAAGTGAGCTCTTCTGCAATTTCGGCAGGAGTCGCACATTGTCCCATCCGGAAAAAGCGAAACCAATCAATATCGAAATAAGTCGTACCATCACCGCCTGTTAGGAGGAACCCAAATCGATTCATAAATCCAATCGCGAAATTATCTACAGAGAACTTAGCAGTAACACCATTTCCAATATCTTGCTCATCAGGAGATATTGGAACTTGCAGGGTATACCATGTATCCACATCTAGATTATTGATGCCAGTAAAACGAATGCCGCTATGTGGACCGAAATACGTCATCATATAAAAAAGGAAGCCAGTCGGTTTCGTTCCACGGATACGGAGTCGGATTTGAATCATATTGATGTCAGCGAAAAATTGAAAGTCAGATTTCTGTGTGAGGATACTAGATTCGGCATTCGCGCCAGTACAATCCATTTGAAGTCCAGTAATCCCACTACCTAAATCCACGACGCTTGCGATACAATTCGACTGAGTCCATGTAGTACCGATCGTATTCGTGTAGCTGAATTCGTCATTTCGAACAATCCTAGAACGGGGGTTATCACTGTCGAATGTCTGAATAGGATGAGATTTCCAATCGTTATTATTCGCATGCTGAAATAAATTTCCGAATATTGTAGCATCAATTACATTTTCTTGATCCTCGTACAAATAGGGCTCAATAATGAGATAGGGTATACCTATCCAACCGCTTCGTTCATCGACAATAACTCCCCATCCATCTCGATTGTAGATATCAAGCGGAATTGGATCGCTATCGTTAACGACCAGTTCTTTTATATACTCAATAGGCCCAGAGCATACTTTGATCCAGACTAAATTTTCAGAATCTTCAGAGCGGAATAAGTTATAATCACTGACACTACAACGAACTCGCATTTCTCCAAATATTTTCATCACTTGATTACTCGCTAGTGTCTGATAAGAACAACGACTCATCTGATCTAGAGTCAGGTTACCACCCCCAAGTTGGGAAAGACTTCGAGTAATTGTCGCTGTGATTGAATTCCGTTTCAGGTAGTTGTAATTCCATAACGAAGTTCGTAAAGTTCCTCGATATACTACCTCCCAGATCGTACTCGCATGATCAGGAGACAATAGGAAATCTTTTGGATCGTCACTTCGTGCTCTGTATAAATGACAGAAAGCATCTGTGAACATCGGATCATCGAAGTGTACTCGTAGAAATTGCCCCTCTGCACGACTGAGATTTGAAAAATAGCGTTTCGGATCACTGTTCTTAATTTGGACAACTGGATTCGCAAGTTCTAATCGAAGATCAGTGTCTATAATACTAACTGAAGAGAACGAAGAAAGAGTTTCCTGAAGAGTATATCCCATTTCCTTTAGATAGGGCAGAGCAGGAGGAGCATCTGTAAAATTGATCTGCTCGCTAGAAAACCACAGACGATATAAATCGTCATCCAGGAAACTTATGTAATAAAAGAAAATAAGGATAGGCTTGGAAGGATCGACACCCGGACCAGTATTCACCCACAAGTTATTATTGATATCATAGAAATACGAGTAAGGTGTAATATTCAAAAGAGAGATCGTCGCGACCAGTGTGTATTCAACCCGTTCTTGAGTTAGTTGATTTATGGAATAAAGGGAAAACCCATCTACGGTTCGGCCAACATAAGGAAGCACATCTTTCAATAGTAACTGATCGGCTTCGTAGTACCATCGATCACCACTACTATTGATGAACTTGTTACCTTCCAGTCGTCGCAGCGCCGCCGGATAACGCGGAATGATATGGAGCAAGTATTTATCCATTATCGTTCATTCAGGAGATTCACACTCGCGGAGCCGATAAACGGCAAGCCGGTCTCGCGAATCTGAAGGTTGCCGATGAAACTACCATAGAGTGCCCGATTCGGGGTAGTTTCTCCATAAAGAGAAATGTAAACCGGATCGTCACTCCGTTGTCGTGTAATCAAATTTCGTAGCTCGTCAATCGGTCCGCGCCGATCAAACGGGAAGTTGATCTGTAAGTTAGGGACAGTCAATCCGCCGTTTTGTAAATAGTAAATTCCACTATCGGTGAGAGCAACATCTTGTGCCAAGGCTTCGCTTTCTTGTAGCGGATCTCCGGCCCATACACTCAAATTCCGGCAGACCAGAATTCGGCCGATATCGATATAGCCATCACCATTGAATTCATTGACGAACTGAAAACGAAGAGTTCGTACGACACGTTCATCCGGAGCGAGGAAATAAATGAATGAACCTGTTTCCTCATTCTCGAGGTACTGCTCCTCGTAACCGGGTTCGGTTTCTTTATAAATGATGCAATCATCGAAATCGAAATACAAGTCTTCATCTCCATCACTAATGAAGAAGGCGAGAATTACTCGTCCGAAACTACTTAGTCCTTGTCCCAGATTCAATCGCAATTCAAACTCGTGCCATAGGTTGTCTCCTGTGACAGCATTCACGGAGACTTCGACTGGATTCGTGTAGTTCTGAAAAGTCGCCCGAAGGTTGATTGTCGGTGGCGTCCCAGGAGTTCCCGGGAAACGGTAACGACCACGAGCGACGAATATGTTTTCTGTATTTACAGTATCAGAAAACGCAGGTGTATGTGATGTCTCCAGGAATGCGGCTGCCCGAGTAACTCCTCCGGTTATCTTGCGGAATCTGCCACAGAATCGATTCGTATACTCGTTGTAACTAGCAGGCTTCGGAATAATTTCGCCCGTATAAGGTGCGAACAGGAGCGGATAATCGAGCGGCAACTGGTACACGACTCCAGCCGTTGACCCCACATTACCGAGCACATCGTCCCACAGATTTATCATGGAAAGATCGCAGTCCCCGCCAACTTCTGTTCCATCAGAAATCGTTCCACGTTCGGCTCCGCCATTCTGGAGCAGGTTCGGCATCGTAAGCATCCGCTTCCGCCAAGCGATAGGGGTATCGTTGACAGGATCTCCCACCACTGCAACCGAACCATAACTCTTTACATTCGTGCCTAGAACGGCAACGGCTTCCACGTATTGTTTAGCATTGAAATCGAGTTCCAGGTAAATAGGGGAAGAAACAGAACCATTCCCAGTCAATCTGGTAATAACAGACGGGGAACGATTATCTAAATTAGATAACGGATAAGCCGGGTCGAAGAGCGGCGAGTTAGCATCGATCAGTGATGAGTTGAATAGGTTGCTATGTAAAATATTCGCGCTGACCTGTGGAGCATAGATTCGCATTATCGCACTCCCTGTACATTGACTACTTGCAGGTTATCTCCTACCAGGATTCCACGTTCAATTGCATCTTGTAGAAAAGCAGTGAACAGGCGATTGACGAAATCGTTTCCTCCTGTTACGCCTGTGCTCGTAGTACTACCTTGTGATTGCCGACTTAGCAGTTGGACAATCTGGGAAAGAAGCATAGTCTGCTGATCAGTGGAACCTCGCTGATTGCCTTCGCGGACTGCTTGTGTCAGATTACTAAATTGATCCGGGGTAAGGATAACTTCATTCGCATGGACACGAGCAATCCCAGTATGAGGAACACTGCCGCCAACTTGGTATCCCGCCAGATCACTTAATAAACTAGTATTCTTATTTATAGATTGAAGTAATTTAGACATTTCGCTATTAACTTCTAACATCTGATCTTGATAACGAGATAATCTTTCAGTCCATTTCGTTTCAAATCGATCATCGATGAGACTATAGGTGTCTTGCAGACTTTGAGCGATGTCTGACAATTTCGCATTAGCGGCAACCTGTAACTCGGCAATCTGCTCATCTCGTGCGGCTTGCAACTGTTCAATCTGCCAATCTCGTTCATCTTCAAGTCTCGCAAGTTCATCTTCGTGTAATCTGCTGATTGCCGCTTGTGCTTCGGACAGGTCGCCTTGCTCGATCATAGTCCGAATCATATCGGTTGTCATTTTATCGGTTGACAATTCATCGAATGATAAGCCTTCATCGAACTTCGCTAGTTGATCGAGGACAAGTTGCTTCTGTAATTCTAGGGCTTCCTGTCCTTGCTGAGCAATCAGCTCTCCGACTCGATTGATTTCATTCGCAATCTGTGTAAAGGTGGATTCATCAATACCGCCCTCTTCGAAGGCGGTGATGATCGTTTCTGCGAAGGCATCCAAGTCAACACCTGTCATACCTCCGAGATCTCCCACATCAGTGATCTCGGCAAGTATGCCGGAGATATCGTCTGTGGTTAGGGCAGCCACAGGGTCTAGGACCTCGGCCAATCGTTTCGCCCTTTCTTCGTTGTCGGCCGTCACTTGTGCAAGATAACCGGCAGCCACGATCAGGCTATCCATCGCCGACAAAGTAGTATCTCGCCATTGTTCTAATGCTATTCGACTTTCTTCGAAATTAATCTCATAAAAATCAACCCACTCTTGCCAGAATGCTTCTATTGCTTTTTTATCTTCTTCTAATTGATCTTTTATTTCTGTTGTCATTGCACTGGCGAAAACATCTGCGAATTCTTTCCATGCTTCTCTTTGTTGTAATAAGACTTCCCGATCATGCTCCAATAAAGCAGTCCTTGTTTCCATTAGTGCATTATAAGAAGCGATTGAATCTTTTACTTTTTCGACATTATTATACTCATCCTTTTCTAGGGTAACTAAACCCATACGTGCATCGACTATGTCATCGATTAACTTTTTACGTTCTATCTCACTGGCATTACTCCCATCTAAAGTTTCCTTTGTAATCATCATTGTTCTATGATATTCATCCACGCTCTCTTGAATAAGATTCTGTGCATTCTTCCATTCACCTGTTAGCTTAATCAAATCATTCATGGTCTTCTTCTGTTCCTCAGTCAGGTCTCTCCCTTTCTGCATATTTTCTCTAGCCGTTTTTACGTTTCTAATAAAAATAAGGAATTCTTCATTAGTGCGAACACCGAGGATATCCGCTAATTGTTCTGCACCTTTTGAGATTTTATAAACACTAGAAGTTAAATTTTCCAAAGCGATATTTCCAACTTTCATTTCTGCCAATAGTCCTGTCGCTGTTTCCATCCGTTCGAGTTCTTTCATCCATTCTGGTTTCTCTTCCTTTTTCGAACCAATCCCAATCTTCGCGCCTACTGCTTGCAATCCATCTTTTACTTTACCGGCGATATCTTTTGCATTCTCCCAAGTACGATCCCATTCGGCGGTTGCATCACGCCACATCTGTTTCGGGACATCTACAATCGCTTTCCCAAGAGCAGCTACTAGCATCGGAACGAAAGTCATAAAAATTTTCTGAAATTCAATCATAAAGAATGAAACGAAATTCGCAAGATTTTCTTCTATCAATTTTGGAATTCCTTTTAATGTATCCATAATCGCTTGAGGCAATTCATTGAATAAGGCTGCGAGGAAATCTTTCAAATTAATCAGAGTATCTAAGATAGAACCGAGTCCGGGTAAAACAGCGTTCAATGTTTCAGCCATATCTCCAAGTTTCTCTAGAATTCCACCTGGTTCGCTACCGAACGCTACCTTCATTCTAGCGACACCCTTTGATATACTATTAGCAAGACTCTCGCCCATCTTCTCGAACGAACTGGCGTCCAGGAATTCGGTACGAATATTCGCCATCTTTTCACTAAAACTTTCAGCACTTTTAGCGGCCATTTCCGTTTCGTCGGCTACACCTGCCATCGCGGTTTCAGTGGACTTGGTTTTATCCTCCATCTTACCGACGTTATTCGCGGCTTGCTGAACGTTATCTGATACTTTACCGGCTCGATCACTTAGAGACTTGACAGTACCAGTAACAGAAACCATTGCTCCCGATAATTTTTCGCCCCAAGTAAATCCCTCCATCACACTTGCCGCGATATCCTCGAATCCTTCGGCGGCATCCCCGGCCAGTTCATTCGCCATTGTATCCAAGGTTTCGCTCGCGCCATCCAGAGACTTAGCCCACTCTTTCGTAATGTCCAGGGGAATTTTATCCAATAACCAAGTGAAACCATCCAGGGCATCTCCTAGCATCCTGAGCAGTGTGCTAATCGCGGCTTCAATGCCGTTGACTACCACCCGAACTCCAAGCCACACGACTTCAGCGATATTGGCAATTTCAACGAAAATCAATTCCAGGACTGGACTGATCGCAACGAGGAAATCGCCAACTGTAGAAAGCATATCCAGGACCGAAGCAATAAAGGTTCCTGCCCAAGCAACGATCTCGTTCTTATTTTCTCCAATCCAGTCGTTGAAACCCTTCAACGCATCAGTTAAATCTTCTTTGAATAAATCAAAAACTGATAAGCCGAGATCTTCCATCTTGCTAATAGCGATCTTAGTTTGTCCTGACACGTTATTCATCATCGCGGCATACTGAGAAGCAGCCTTACCACCGCTCTTGGAAATGGTATTGAAGAGTTGCTTGAACCGAGTATTCGCTATACCACCTTCCTTGATCTGTTCGCGAGTAGAATTGATTAACGAAATAAACGGCTTCCCGGCTCGCTTGCCGAAAAGTTCCATGATTTCCAAGCCGTCCATATTTGTCTGTGAAAGAGTCATCAAGACTTCATCGAGTTGATGCACTTGTGGATTCACATCTTCCACAGCCAAGCCATATTTCTTGAGTATCTTGGCTCCCTTCTCAGATACATCCCCTAATTCCGTAAGAGCATTCGCCATCGCAGTTCCGGCGATAGAGCCGCGAAAACCCAAGTCGCCCATCATTCCCATAAAGGTAAGGGTCTTTTCCACTGAAAGCCCGAATCCTTTCGAGACACCACCCGCTAATTTCATCGCTTCTGATAAATCTTCAACGGCTGTATTACTGTTCGCAGCGGTTGCCGTGAAATCATCAGCGACACGAGTAGCGTCTTTCGTGTTGAGTTGAAACTGTTTTAGTGTGGCGGCTGCCGTTTCAGCGGCGAAAGCGAGATCCAGGTTATTCGCACCTGCAAGATGAAGAACAGGATTCAAAGCGTCAACAGATCCCTGGACGCCGAGTCCCGCTCGAGCTAAGTTGGTTAGGGCTTCCGCACCCTGAGTCGCCGTATAGGCTGTGGTGGCACCTGCCTCGCGAGCGGCTGCCGCAAGTTCTTCCATTCCCCCACCTGCAACGGCTGTCGCTTCCGATATCTGTTTCTCGAACCTCGCTCCAAGGACGATAATGGCGGTGAGGGCGGCTGTAAAAGCGAGAGCGGCTTTCTTGGCAAGGTTGAAGCCTTTACTTAATCCAGCCGATAGTCCATTGTTCAGACCATTTAGTTTATCCCGCAACTTCTTTACAGCCGCACCTCCGGCAGCCGCCACCTTTTTCAATTCCTGGACGATGTTACTGTCCGCTAGGAAGCGAACAATTACCGAGCCTTTCGTCGTCGCCACTTATTGCCTCCCTTCACAGTCTTGGGGGCATTCTTTCCGACCTTTGATGACTTGTCGATCTTGGCTGTCGCTGCCCACTCTGCTGAAGACATAGAACGTTGAACAATGAGGATCATATCGAGTAGGAAGGCATCCTCTTGCAGGGCAACGGAGGGCGGCATCCCGAATTCTTTGGCGAGTAGGTGCATCGTCAAGAAGGTTCCAGGATCTCGGTAACCACCGAAACCGGGTGGAAGTGTTCGCTTGGGACACCGAGTAAACGTGATCTCGCCGAGTCCATCGTTTACCAGTGCAACTATACGACCGCTCTCGTCTTGGCCGTCGCAGTTGCGAATCTTCTGGAGTCCTCGTTTTATGCAACTTTCACACTCCCATCCGGCTTTTTCTTCCGATTTTACTCCGTACCACCATCGCCAGTAGTCTCGGACTTTCCCTCCACTACCTCCGGAATCTTACTGTTCTGCCGAATCGCTTGCACGATGCCGGTTACATGCTCATCCGGGATCATCTCGTAGTTCTTTTCTTGCTTCGTTTTGAATCCGGGTGATTCCGGGATACCTGGATCGGTAAAGGGAACGAGTTCGAAAGTGGGTTCCCCTTCCGGAGTTCGACCGGTTTGACGATACAGGTTCTTCCATTCGACGAGACAGTTCATCACGAAAAGTTTCCTCGTCGTTCCTTGCCGGATGTGGCCGATATGCCTATCCGTTAAGTCCGAAACCTGGAAATCAATTTCGGTGTTCTGAACCTGCTCCACGACAGCCTTCTTAGGCGGCCGAAGGATGTAGACCAGTCTCTGGTCTCCCTCGAGGTGGTCCTGTCCTTCCGGCACGAAGCGGAAAGTCCTGCCATAATCCACAGCGAGGCTCACAGGAATGAACCCAAGTTCTTTCGCCGTTTTCGGTGTGCTCATCTCTCATCCTTTCTTTTATCTGAAAATGATGTGGGGACTCCCAAGAGTCCCCACGATTGTACTATTATACAGACTCACCCAAGTAAGCCAGTACGAACTCCTTGTCAAGCCACGAAGTGTCACCGAGACCGAGTGTAATGGGCTCGGCCGTAAGTCCGATGGTTAGCTTCTTCGTGTCTTCATGCTCGGTAGTTTCCACTGTGTCAATGGAACACTGAGGCAATCCAATCACGTAGGCATTGAAGGACTTCGGTAACCATCCTCCGCCGACACTGTATGAATCGCGACCGATAACCGCGATCAACGAAACACGATCGGCACGACGGAAATCTTCGAGGATCGCCTTATCCTCGTACAAGACTTCCAAGGTGGCGGTTACTTCCCGCATACCAAGCCGGAGACGTTTCGGTGTGTCTACGCTTTCCAGGGTAGTAATGGTATGCAATTCCAGGTTCGATTCCACTGACAGTGTGAGCGGATTCACCGGAAACACTGCATCCTCCGTTCCCTTGGAATAGTACATCATGAAGGCATCCAGACCGAGAGCAGGGAAGTTCGGATTGTACGGACCAGCGATGCCAGTTGGGACATTCCCATTTACAGGATCCGATCCACGAAGACCGTTCATCGTGAAACTGAACGTTGAGTATTCCGCAAGTGGAACATCGATGCTCATCGTGGGGATGACAATACCAGGGAAGCCACGAATGATTTCATCGCCGTCATAGAACTTGCCGTACAAGGAAGGCATCAGTGTCTTCGTTCCAACTTGCCGTACGATTACCGAACCGTAGACCACTTCACCGGCACCTGGAACATCTCCAGCGTCCAAGGGTGGCCAGATACTTACATCATCACCAGATACGTCAGTCACGAAGCGGGAAAGGATCTTGGATTGAACAGCGTCGTACCAGACAATCGGATCCCCGAGAGCGCGATTCGTGCCACCTCCGACATCCAATTTCAGGAGTATCGTAGTACACCCTGCGATCGTTGCGGTAGTGGCGATTTCTTGCTCGCTTCCCAAGTGAGCTTTGATCGCATGATGGATCCCTTCGGGTCGTGCATCACCGGTAACCGGAGCAACCGTATCAGCGCCCGAAGCCTTCCCACCACGAAACAGACAATCCATCTCGCCTTCGCTTGTCCAGATGGTATTATCCTTCCGATTCATCGAGCGGCTTTCACGGATCGTTCCAGCACGAATCTGTTCAGGAGCTTCCCCGATACTGCCGGTTTCGATCGGTTGGATATTATCCTGTGTGGGATCGCCCGGATCGGTTCCATAGGTAACTTCCGGCTGGAGCGTGAACTTGTCATTCCGCCCGAGCGGTAATTTATCGCCTACATACGCCATAAGATTTCACCTCCTTTAGTTGGCTAACTGATCAACGCTTGAAAAGTGGTTTGGAGAACTGTGCGGACAATCTGGATTCGCAGGCTGACGTCGGGGAGTTCCCCTCCCATAGGTTGCGGAGCCGCCAAGACTGCATTTCCTCCAAGTGTCCCCACCACTTCCCGAAGAAGATGGTTATTGAGTGCGGCAATCAACGCTTCGTGATTCGACTCATCACCATCGTAACGGGCGTACAGAGTCACCGTAATCGGTTTATCCATAAAGAATCTCTTTCGTTCGATGCTCGTCCAATCACTGGCGACGGCATCGGTTGAAACATAGATCACGCCAGTATGAACTCGTCCCGATAAATAAGAGATTCTTACTTCAGTAATAGACAGAGGAGGACCGACCACTCGGTAAACACCGAAGTTCGTTCCATCCCAGACATCGGGGATGCTAACCGCTTGCAGGTCAGTTGAATTCTGAAGGCTATCGACAAGCCATTCCAGAGCGTCATTGATTGCCGGGTATCCCATGTTACGACCTCGTTTCCGCCCAAGTGCGACAGCCGATGATCCAGATATTGCTTACCGTAAGTATCTGGTTAGGGTCGCTATAACGATATGGAGGATCACACAAGAAGAAACCACACTGTCCTTCAGAGCCACCGATTACCGACATCACATCCCACAGTCCGTGAAACGCGCGATATATGTTCATAGCGCCCACCTTTCCGACGCTATAGTTCTTACCTTCCACGACCATTGTAAATCGTAGTTCATCGTTCGGGCTTCGTAGGCTGGAGTCTCCGCGTTCGAAAATAATCGTGAAGGTTTCCGCACCTGCCGGGAACGAATCCATTTGTTCCTTGAAGAAGCGAAATGCCGTACCTAGAATCGGCTGTGCTCGTGTGATGATCGCGACTTCGATATCATCAATGGTAACTGCCATTATTTCCTTCCTCCAGTTCTGGCGGCTTTCCTGGCATCCTTGATGCTTTCAATGATAACTTCATTTGATTCCTCTTTCAATCGCGGCCAGTCCATCAACTGTCCAATTCTGGCATCGAAAGCACGACGAAGATATTCCATGCCGACATAGTCCTTGCCACCTTTCAAGGCTTTCGCAAGTGATCCTCCCAAGCGGTAACCATAACGGATTTCCGTACCACCACTGCCATCGGCTGCCACTGTACGAAACGGCCGAGTGAGCCGTCGTCCTCCAGATTGTCTCATTGCTTTCTTCTTGGCCGTTTTAGGCTGTGTTCCAATTCCGAGAAACCAAGGATCGCCATTTCGCCAGCCGTCATGTAGCCAGTCCGCATAAGGACGAGTAGCACCGACCGAAAGTTTCACCGAAGTTCCTCGTTTCGCATGGGTACCGAGTTCATCGTCGCGCACTCCGTATTCGCCGATGCTGGCAACGAGTCGCCCTGTGCGAGTAGGCGCGAGGTCCGTTGCCAGATGCTGAACTTCCACAGCCACATCGAAGAATCGTGCCGCTTGATAACGACGAAGTCGTTGAGCATGTTTCGGCAATCCAGTAAGGAACGCTTGGAGTTCCTTGGAGTCCATCCCCAGCCCTATGATTCGGTCTTTCTGTGCCATCGTTCAAGGTGCAATCTGGTCATTCACCCTGTTCGCCAAGAAAGTAACCTGTGTTCCAACGAAACGAAGATCGACGCTTATCCAGTTTACTTGTCCGAAAACTCCAAGATCCACTTGAATTAAAAACTTGGTACTTCTCGGCAGGAGCATCGCCGTTGTAATATCGTCGTCTGACATCGGAGCATGAGCGCGATATTCATAAATGAATTCGCTACCATCCGGACGTTTGAATTCCATTTCGTTTCGATCTTGGTCAATCCAAACCGGCCAGTTCTCCATGAAGAGAACCCAATTATAAGCGGCTGGATCCCAACTGGTTTTCCCGCCATCAACGAAGACATTGATTGTCGCATTTATTTTCCGCATTTATCGCCTCCTCGATTCCACCTGATCAGGAGTCAAACCGAGAACGATGCACTCGCAATTAGGGTGTCCCCATAAATCTGACTTGGCGTCATCAAGGGAAGGGTATTCTGTACTTTCTCCACTTATGCTGACGATCTGTTCGTTCCACGGAATACAGAGCGGACAAGGAGTAGGATCGTTTTTTATGACAAGTAAATCCATTCCATTGTCCTTTGAAAATGAAACTTGAGCCGATCGCATGGTATCCATACTGGAAGTCCTTGCGTACATGTCTGCCCAAGTATTTATCGGAACTCGCTTCCCGTCCTTGTAAATGACCATTCCGTCTTCAAAGATTTTCTCGAAGCGAGAACCAAGTTGTCTTCGCAACTGATTGATGATGCCTTGCCGGGTAGCAAGCGTCGCGCTCTCCAACTCCAAGAGTTTCTCCTCCAGGAGTTCCCGTTGCCGTTTCGTCAAAATCTGTGCGTTGAAAGTTCTTTCGAAACTCAATGGTCCGACTGTCGGCGTCTCAGCCACTGATCGCTCCTTGGGTTAAAGTATAGACCAGTCGGGCTTCCTTGACGATATCGGTAGCACTGGTCCATATGCTTTTCGCAACGGCATCAATCGCGAGAGCCGGATTAGGAAACGAGATCGGTGTTTCCGGCTTCACGATGCCTTTGATCTTGCCGCGATAATACGAGCCATAGCGATTTACTTCACGCCGATAAAGACGAGAGAGTTCCTGGAAGACGGCCACCTGTGCGTCGTTACGCCAAGCGGTTATCAACTTCTTCAGATCGTCATCGAACTTCTCGCGGATCGTTCCGGTTTCAATGGCACGAGTAATTTCAGGCATTACCAGTGCCATCAAGTCTTTCCCGAGATCCCGGGTCAGCCGTTTGAATTCGGCTTGTGCGCCACTCGGCAATCCCCGATTCGGTAGCAGGTCAGCCACGAGTGAATCTCCCTAACACGAAGTCTCGGGTAACACTGCCGGGGATCTTCCCATCCGCATAGTTTTCCCAGAAAGTTTTTACAGCATATGGAACTTGATCCCAATAGGCTCGCGACTGCAAGTCATCCTTCGTGGACTTCGCGAAATCCGGATTGACAATCCACAGGTTCACCATCTCCAAGACGGCAGTGTCGAACGAATTCTGAGCGGCCACCGACCACCCGGAAGTACTAATGAGCGGCTGGCAGATGAATTCCTCGCCAGAATAAACCAGACCGAGCAACCTGTCGTTATCGTAGAAAGGCGAATTCTGTGTGGCGGGGAAGTGCCGAATCCGTTGCTTCAACCCAGCTAGGTCGTTGCGCCACTTGCTCGTCGGATTAGTTGCCGCCATTTAGTCCTCCTCCGGGTCTGACGAGTCGATGGCATCGTCCTCGGAATCAGGTTCAGGTATTTCATCTGGCTCCGGCTCCGGGTTCGTTACATCGGCTGTAACAGGCTCACCCTCCAGGAGCAGGGTATTCGCTTCCAGGAGGTACAATACCTTGGCCGCTCCCATCGCTTCCAGGTCTTCGTAATGCACCTTCTCTCCGACGGCATAATGCACATCGGGATCGGCGGCTTTCCGGATCGGAAAGTTCACCCGATAGGAGTAATCCAGGGCATTCTGTAAAGTTATCTGAGCCATCGGTTTATCCTTCCTCGTCGCCGATGTGGTGACCAGTATGCACACCTGCATTCCGATTCGTGCGGCGATTGAATCCACCCTGCCACTTGAGGGATTCCATGGTAAGCGTCCCCTTGCTATCATGGACCAGTTGAATCACTCGCTTTAGGGCTTGACGAGTGCCGAGAATGGCGACGAGTTCTTGCTCGGCGATCTTGCCAGAAGCCATCCATGCTTTCCACATTTCAGGTTCGAAGTCGTGTCGATCCAGTTGCGTATCTCCGGGGATATGTAGCGCACCCGAATTCGTTTTCTTGAACTTATTCGGATTGACTACTCCCAGATGTAAGCCGGTTTTCGGATTGACCGGCAGGAACATCTCTTTCACACAGATGAACACCTTACTGTCCTCTTGTCGCGGTTGCGGCTCGGCACTCGAATCGAGGACTTCGGTATTTTCTTCCGAAACATTTTCCTCGATTACTTTCTTCGGAACCCGTTTACGAGGAGTCTTAGATTTCGCTGTGGTTCCATTCTTCATTGCCATCTTTCATCTCTCCTTTATCGATAAAGGGAAGGGAAGAGGGGGACCGAGGGCCCCTCTCTGAGTCCCTCCCAGTTTACTCTTCGTCGCTCTGGACGACCGCTCGCATGGTCTGGCCGATGTAGGGGAATGCGGGAATCGCATTCGCCTTTGCCCGAATCGTGCGACGAACGGTAGGATGCCGTTCCACGATTAGGTCGACCCAGATTCCTTCCGCGACCGCGTCCAGGTTCTGCCGCACTTCGGCATACGCCACAGCCGCTTCGGGTGTGATTCCCGTGATGGTCGCTCCGGGAGCGTTCGTCAGTTCGGCAGGAGGCAAGCCGATGAAGGCATCCTCGTTGCTCGTGCGAACCGCACTTTCGCTGTCGTCGGAGTAGTCCACCTTGGTAATCTTCTGATCGTAGACGAGAATCGGCGGCAAGCCGTGAACCTCGCTGAGGAAACTGTTCACTTGCCGCAACGAAACCATCCCCGTCGCGGCTGCCCATCCCCAGATCAATTCCTTGACCGAAGTCGCCTGAATGATGTTATTCACCTGCTTCTGCGAGGTGAGAAAGGCAGCCGGGTAATAGTTCGTCTTGTCCTTGATCTGCTCGCACCAGGTGACGATGTCGTTGAGCGGGACAGCCGTTGACGGTTCGTCCCAGTCCACACCCGGAGTCGTGTCGACACCGAACGTTCCGAAAGATAGCGTGAACACGATGCCGCGATCGTTGCTGATGTCCACACTGCCGTTCGTCAACGCTTGCATCGCCAAGTATTCGTACGTCGCCTGAATGGCGCGAGCACAGTCTTGGACGTCTTCGGTGTCGATTTCCCCGAGTCGACCTGCAAGGGCGGCATCGATAATCTCTTCCGAACGGAGGGGACGCTGGATGCCGATATTGCCGAGCGTTCCTTCGCTGAACTCCACATCACGCCGAGGCAGTGCCGGGACATCGGCCGACTCCGCGTGAAACGGAGCCATCCACAGTTTCGGCAGACCCTTGGAGTACGTGAAGACACGGGAGCGAATGGAGATCTCCGGGAACAGTTGCGGGTAAAGGAAGTTCACCGGCAACGGAGTCTGTCGCGCGAGTTGCGATAGTTCCACTGCAACCTGGAAATCTTGCATGGTATAAAGACCCATCTATCTCACCTCCCTTCCTTACGGCGTCCACGAAGCCGGGTTCACTCGAACGTTCGCCGACTTGAGATCCGCGAGCATCTGAGTGGTGACTTCGAAAATGGAATTGTGAATCACAGCCGGGAAGACATAGCCTTCCACGAGCATCCCGATCGGTACGTCGGCCGTTCCGGTAGTGAGGTCCACCACATCGAGCAGACAACCCACGACCGTATCGTGGTCCGGCGTCCACAGTTCATCGCCGTTGGAAGCCGCGACACCGATGGTCGTGCCGACCGTAAGGACCTTCGTGGAATGATCGATGGCCGTGATAGCCTGAGGAGTACCACTGTCCAGCGTGATTTCGTCTCCCAC
>Ga0180437_10004736_pt1 | contig 19111 bp, 19 predicted proteins | sample SS_ome_4_FD_132410 | JGI IMG/M metagenome (GOLD analysis project Ga0180437, IMG submission 132410) | Hypersaline lake sediment archaeal communities from the Salton Sea, California, USA - SS_3_D_1 metaG | ecosystem: Environmental > Aquatic > Non-marine Saline and Alkaline > Hypersaline >... | reverse complement strand
GCCCAGCCGGTCAATATATTCGTCCTTTGTTGCAATGCCCATTTTTTCCTCCTATTAAGAATTTGTCATTAATAAGAAGCCCCTCTTGAATCAAATGCCTAAGGGGACAGCCCAAAACGAAAAACCCCAACCTCTCTATATAAGAAATGGAGTATTAACTTTTAACTCATAGTGCCCTCAATTAAGGGTTATTTTTTAGATTTATTTATGCTCTTTGAAAACTGAATATATGTCTCCAGAAATTAGTCATTTAATTGCTAATCAGTGCAATGATTATTTGAACGATCCCAACAAATACAATACCACCAGTTAGATAGAGCATTCCTTTGGCATATTTATTATTTGATCTTGATAGTTTTTCATTTGACTGAATCATTTCATCAGATATTTTTTCTAAATTTTTAACAAAATAAAACTCAGACAAAACCCTTGACTGATTCATTTCTTTTGTCACAGCTGTGGAGGATTGCACTATAAATTTTTTTTCTACATCAGTGAAGCCTATAGTTTCCATAAGATTATTTACAGTAGAATTATCCATAGTATTAAACTCCTTTTATAATTGTCTTTAAAATTATAAAATCCCACCTTTTGCCTAACGAGCTCTTCAGCTGCAGCGAGTGGTTAGGGCATGCCATTGGGTTCTAGTTTGATTTTTTGCGTACAGTATAATTCAGTGAGAAGTACCCTATGGCAGCGCCAATGGTGATTCCCCACCTCAACCAGGACAGCCATGCAGGGTACATTCTTGATGCCTCGGTCAAAATTGAATCAGGCCTGAAATACAGCTCAAACCCTTGCATTAGGATTCCAACAATTGTAATTATTCCCAAGATGATTTTCAGTTTGGCTTTGAACTTCATGTATTTTCTTTGTTATGCCCTAACGAATTGGCTAAGAAACTGGCAAAAGAGCAGGCGTTTTGCTAGTACTTTTTCTGCCACTTGATAAGCGATTTTACATCTCCAAAAAAATTTTCTGAATCTTAGAATCATTTTTTTAATTTCCGATGGACTATCTCCTCGAATCTCTCGGTAAACGATACGAATTGCATATACTGCAATGATTTTTTCATTTCTGTAATCTTCATAGAAAGAATCTAATCCTCGAATAATATGATCAAGTGAAGTTTTAGTGAAAAATTCATCTTTTCTAGGGGAATTTCCCCAAAAAATTCCAGAATACACTCCTTTTACGTGGATCAGCTTTTCGAATTGGTTGAGCTTATTCCAAAACTTTCCATCAGTTCCCATTTTAACTTCATTATCTTGGGCGTATGTATTAATAGAAAATAAAACCAGAGCAATAAGAAACGATAGTTTTTTCATTGAGTAGTCCTCCCGTTCAACGCTGGAAATCAGCGGTCGCTGTAAGCCATTCACTGGAGTGATTTGTTGTATGCTCCTTCATCTTCCTGTTTTTGTTCTAAGTCTTAGGAGTTTTCTAATGCCGAGGCTGCCAAACCACACCAAATTCAAAGCGGCAGCGATAGATAGAGGGATCCAGAGATCCAACACAGCCTGGAGTTTGGCAACTGAGATGAGGAAGGCAAGAAATACAAGAGCGGTTGCCATGAACTCTGGTCGGTTCATGAATGAATAAACAAGATCAGCCGGTGTCCGACCAACTATTTCCTTCGTTATGTCAGACTTTGACATGACTCCAGGTTCCGCTTGTTGATAATCTGGCTGTCGTGCCGGAATGTCAGTTTTGGATGGGGAGACAGGGAGTGTTTCCTCCTTCGGAAGGAGTGTTGAGGGTGGCGAGGTGTGACGATCCGTGTCTGGATAATCATCAAGTTCTATTGTGAGGCGTTTCACTGCCATGATCATAATCCCAATCCTTTTGCAATACGCTCAGCCTTCACCCACATTAAGTCAACAGCTTCCTTAAGTAGTTTTGGGACAGCCTCGAGGGTCAGATCAGAAGTTGTGTAGTGATCAATATCCACCAACAGACCGCACTTCGCAAAATGATTTGACTCAAACTGGAAATACTTAGTGGCTTCGTCTTTGTGTATAGGACCACCAATAACCCGTACATCGAACCTTGATTCTCTGAGATCGATTGTGAACTGTAAGTCTGTCTCCTTACCACCGACCAAGGCTCTCGCCTTCTCGCTGAAAAGTCCCTCGAACATCGCCTTGTTGATGTCCTCAAAATTCATGGCAGAAGGAGCAAATACCTTGGTCCTAGTTCCGAACCTTGTGGGCTGTGGGAGTTGGTAATGCCCGTTTTTTAGCAATATCTTCCAGAATGCCGTGGCTCTATCGGTGAAAAAGTTCCTCGTTTGGGGATTCAAGACGACGTATCCGGCACTTTTGTATCCAACGAATGCCCCCTCAGTCTTGATTTTTTCGGATTCGTCACGAAAGTTGACGACATTCATGTCGATCTTCCAGTGAGGCAAGAACTTATGTCGGCGAATGTAATCAGCGACATACCCACGCACGTCCAAAAAAGTGCCAGAGGCCTTGTGCCTCACTTCGAGGACATGCTCGGCTACCATTATCTTATCTCTATCGGTCTTAGTCATACCGCTCTCCTCAACGTTAGATTATGTTGTTAAGCGTACCCTCCATCTGGACATAACCTCAGATCATATTGCCGATATACACTTTTATATCACTACAAAACAAAATCTATATTGAAATTATTCAATAAGTAGCGTCTATTGTCTGAAAATGGTAATAATATTGAAATTGAAAAGTACTGAAACAGAGTTTCCGATATGAAGCTGATCGGTCATGTCCGTGGCGTGATTGGAAAAAAGTACATCTCTATTCGTACTGAACAGACATATGTTTATTGGATTAGATAATAAACCTTATTCCCTTTCTTAAAAAAATCAAGGGGGATTTTAGTGGGTAGGAAATGGGCATAGTCGATACCCACTTTTTAAAGAAATCACATATGATGTAAATAATTGTATTTTCAGTAAAAAACTTACAAAGGCTACATTTAATAATGGGGGATTTCCTTTAATATGAGAAGTTATTGCTCTTCAAACAATAAAGCTCCACTTCTCAATAAAGGAAATGAGGTTTAGGTATTCAAGCTTATTTACAATAGAACTCTAACAAAGATGGGAAAAGTTTAATTTTTTATCCGTTGATCGGGGGCAAAAGAGGGGCAGAGTGTAAATTAGCATAAAAAAGGATTTAACCAAAATGGCTAAATCCTTAACAGTTCTGGTGCGCCCAGCAGGATTCGAACCTGCGACCTACGGATTCGTAGTCCGTTACTCTATCCATCTGAGCTATGGGCGCACAAGGTTTAAAAAGCTTTTGTTTTTGGTGTTGTGAATGTTGATGGGACTCGCCAAAATTTCTGCCCCTTCCTTTAGATCCTCATCACTGTAATGGATATATCTGGATGTTGTTCTTACGTCAGCATGTCCTATGTATTGTGCTATAAATATCATATCCTTTCCGCTCCTGGCCAATTTTGTGGCTACAGTATGTCTTAGATCATGGAATCTAAGTTTGTCAACTCCTGGTTTTCCTTTTAAGCCCGTTTTTTTAAGGATTCCATTCCAGCTATTTTGAATTTTCGTATAGCGGGTCCCTGTTTCTTGATTGACAAAGAGATATTCAGAGTTCCGGTTTTTTCTCAACAATCGTTGAATAATAGGCCTGATAGCCGAATTGATGGGGACTCGTTTGTCTTTTTTCTTCCTTTTCTGGGAATGCTTTTGCACGATTATAAGTCCTTCCTTGAGATTTATCCAGTCTTTTTCCATCGCTAATATTTCACCCTCCCGCATTCCAGTGTTTAGTGCAATAGTGATCATATCCTTCAGGTGATGATATCTCTTGTCTGATTGTTCAATGGTGCTAACTATTTTGTCCTCTTCTTCATAAGTTAAAACTCGTTCTTTTTGGATTTCCTCTCCCTCAATAGCCAGTGAAAAACCTCGTTTTTACAATGACCAAAACCTTCCTATAGGCTTTCGTTTAATTTTCTTTCTCAAAGAACGTTCGACAAGTTCTTTAACCTAGCTATCTGTAAATTTCTTATGTATCTGTGCGATAATCTAAAATCGCCTTTTGGCTTAAGATGATTTATTTTTGGGTGTTCAATTTTAAACTTTAAATCTGGCAATGAAGATTCATTTTTAATTTTTAACCGGCAGAGGCGATTTTTTTCTTGACATAATAATATTTATAAATTAAATGTAATTTAATAATAAAATTTCATTTAATAATAATATTTCATTTAATTTTTAAAATGGGTATAAAAGAGAGGAAAGAACGTGAAAAGCTGGAACGGCGCAAACTAATACAGGATGCTGCCAAAAACCTATTTCAGGTCAAAGGATTTAGGTTCACTACTATAGAGGATATTGCCGCGAAAGCTGAATTGAGCCCAGGTACCCTTTACCAGTATTTTATGAGTAAAGAAAGTATCTATGCCTCTCTAATGTTAGATGCAACTCAATCTATGCACGATGAAATAAAAAAGCTCTATAAAAATAATAATTTATCTGTTGAGAGAAAAATGTCTATGCTCCAAGCCGCTATGTATAAAGCTTTTGAAAATGACCCAATAGGGTTTCAAGGTATTCTTCATGTACTGACTGAAAATATCATACCAGTCCTTAGCGAGGAACTCCTTGGACAAGTTAATAGATTAATCCGAGATGCAATGTTCATGATTGCAGAAATTTATCAGGAGGGAGTTCGCCAAGGAAAATTTAGAAGAGAACACACTATTGCCCAAGTAGATATTATATTAGGTACATTTTTTGGTCTTATCGTGTGGGAGGAGGCGAAAAGAAAATTAAATCCTAAAAAACAATTCCTTAAACAAACGCTGGGCAAGGCTTTTGAGATTTATCAACGAGGGATTAAAATAGACTACAATAGACAATAGGAGAAACGTGGGTCTATATGATTTTACTACTTACTCTATTATGAAACGAAATGCGAGGGTTTACAATGACCGAGTAGCGCTGATGTGTGGCAAACAGAGAATAAGCTACCAACAGATTTTGGAAAAGGTAGATCTTTTGGCCTCTGGTTTCATGTCAGTAGGCATAAACAAAGGTGATCGTATTGGCATCTTTGCCCGGAATAGTTGGGAATTTCTAGTGATTTGTGGGGCTGCCGCTAAAATAGGCGCAATATTAATGCCTATTAACTGGCGATTGACGAGCGAAGAAGCAGAATACATTATAAACGATGGGTCGCCAAAAGTGCTTATTTTTGGCCATGAATTCCAATCCCTCATAGCTCCAATGATATCAAAGTTTAGTTTCATTAAGGAATTTTGCACAATAGACGAGTACAAGAGTTATTTTAGGACTCTCAGTAGTCTAACCGAAAATGAAACAGTACCTTCTAATGTAGACGTATGTTCAGATGAACCTTATCTGATTATTTATACCGGAGCTGTTGATGGTAAGCCAAGAGGAGCTGTGCTCTCACATCGTGGTATCCTCGCCTCCAATATACAATCTATGTATTATTTCCGTTTAAGCACTCAAGATGTCCACCTCGTTATCCTCCCAATGTTTCACTTAGCTAGCATAGCAATGACTTTAAGCATAATGCAAGCTGGAGGTTTAAACATTATTCTTCCCAGTTTTGATGTGGGCCTTGCACTAAAACACATTGAAGAAGATAAAGTGACGATTTTTGCTGAATTCTCACCTATCTTAAAGAACCTAATGAGTAAAGCCAAAGAAGATAAATATGATCTTTCAAGTCTGAGAATCGTCTGTGGCCTTGATGACATAGAAACTGTCAAAAGGTTTGAAGCAATGACTGGGGCTCGTTTTTGGAGCGCATATGGACAAACAGAGACTTCGGGCATGATTACTTACTCCCCTCATTTTGAAAAATCTGGTTCTGTAGGGTTTCCGGGTTTTCTTGCTCAGATTGAGATAATGGATGACTATGGCAAAACGCTAGAGGTAGGTGGCATAGGTGAGATTGTTTTACGTGGACCAATGGTGTTTAAGGGATATTGGAACTCGGAAAATAATAATGAATTTACTTTTCGTGATGGATGGTACCATACAGGTGACATGGGTCGTTTTGATGAATATGGGCAGCTCTGGTATAGCGGACGATCAAGTGCGAAAGAACTGATCAAAACAGGTGGTGAAAATGTCTATCCAGTTGAAGTGGAAAGAATAATTATGGAACATCCCTCGATTGAAGACGTTGCTGTTATTGGTGTTCCTGATCCCCAATGGGGTGAGGCGATAAAATCAATTTGTGTTTTAAAGAAAGAAAAATCTCTCTCTGAAAGTGAGTTGATTGAATTTGTTGGGACTCGAATTGCTCGATTCAAGAAACCCAAGCATGTCATTTTTGTTTCAGATATACCCAAAACAAAAGATGGATACAACGATCGGGACAGAGTTAAGGAGTATTATGGGAGAGCCTAAAATGGGTAACTGGATTGAAAATGATCGAGACGAATTAAAGATTTTTCCTCATCATACTGATTGCATAAAGGTTGAAGGGCGTATCGCCTTATTAAGCTTAATTGGTAAGCTTAGAAAAAGAGGCGCTTGACATAATCTTAACAGGATCGTTGGTTATTAAGAAATCATATTAAGGAGGAACCAAATGGGGAAAAGAAAAATAGTCCATAGTACTTGTATGGGATGTATAGGAAATTGCGGAACCATTTATGAAGTTGAGAACAATAGAATTGTGAGTGTGAAAGGAGATCCAGACCATCCCCTTACCAAGGGATATATTTGTCCTAAAGGAATGGCTATTGAAGAGATAAGATCAGCTCCTGAGCGTTTAAGAAACCCACTAAAAAGAATAGGAAACAAGGGAGAAGGAAAATGGACTCAAATTTCTTGGGAAGAAGCGATAGGTCAAATAGCTGATAAATTGATTAATGTAAAGAAAGAATATGGTCCAGAAGCAGTTGTTTTCTCAGAGGGTTTCATCGGAATTCTTGGGGGATTAGAACCGGCTATGGCCAAATTCGAAAACCTATTTGGTAGTCCTAACCGAATGGTTGATTTACATATCTGAGGAATGCCCGGACACACGGGTGGTGTCCATACTATGGGCTTTTCTCATCTTTTTGATCCAGACTTTGAAAATTCTAAATGCATAGTGCTTTGGGGACTCGATGTTGAGTCTTCTTATCGGGCAAATTTTTATAGGCAAATAAAAGCGGGACTTGATAATGGAGCCAAACTGATAGTTATTGATCCGAGGAGAAACTGGTTTGCTGAAAGAGCCGATGTATGGATGCAGATAAGACCGGGTACTGACTGTGCCTTAGCTCTTGGGCTACTCAATGTAATTATAAATAAAGGATTATATGACAAGGAGTTTGTCAAAAAATGGACAGTGGGTTTTGATAAGTTAAGATCTCATGTTCAAGGATATACTCCTCAGAAGATTGAAGAAATCACATGGATTCCTGCAGAGAAGATCAAGGAAGCAGCCCAAATTTATGCCAACAATTCTCCTGCTGCCATAGGGACCGGAATAGGTGGATTGTGCCAAAATATTAATGCCTTTCAGACAAATCGAGCTATTGCTATTTTAGTCTCGGTAACCGGTAATATTGATATACCAGGAGGTCACATTGATCATACGCTCATCTTGAAAGACAAAGCAACAATGGCTGCGCAATATGATGCTGCTTTTGGAGATCTCAATTCTGCTCAGATCGAAAATCGACTAACCATAGGGAGGATCCCAAAAAATGACGGCTTTATAATGGCCCATTCAGAAGCAGTTTTTCCGGCTATAAGGGAAGGTATACCTTATCCAGTAAAAGCTTTGCTTAGTATAGGCACAAACCACATAATCAGCAAAGATAACTCAATGTTCGTGCGGGATACCTTGATGAAGTTGAATTTCTTTGTCGTCTCTGATCTGTTTATGACACCTACAGCTGAAATTGCTGATATTGTTCTTCCACCGGCACATTGGTCGGAAAGAGGTGATATAATAGACGTTTACACAAAGAATTATATTTTTTGTCATGAAAAGATAGTAGATCCACCTGATGAGTGTTGGGATGATAAAAAGATACTAATCGAACTGGCCAAAAAGATAGGCCTAGTGGGTTACTGGGAATCTGTAGAAGAATTCTTAAATGAGCGTCTAATAAGGATAGGTATGACATTTGACGACTTTAAGAAGAAACATATTATAGAAAGCCCTGTCACCCACAGAAAACATGAAAAATACAAGGGTTTTAAGACAAGCTCTAAAAAGGTCGAATTATATTCAGAACCACTTGAAAAAATCGGAAGTGATCCCTTGCCTGTATTCCGTGAACCTCCTGAGAGCCCAGTCAGTAACCCAGAGCTTTCGAAAAAGTATCCACTGATTTTGATTACAGGAGTTAAAAGTCTAGCCTATTTCCACTCATCTTACCGAAATATACCAAAGCTTCGTAAAATCCTTCCTGAACCTCTTCTCGAGATTCACCCGGAAGCAGCAAAAAGCAGAGATATTGAAGATGGCGATTGGGTGGAGATTAAAACAGAGAGGGGGAGTGTAAGGCATAAAGCCAAGCTAAGTGAAAAAATTCATAAAGGAGTCGTGGCAGCCCCGCATGGATGGTGGTATGGCTACAAAGATGGATGGAAGGAGGTCAACATAAATATTCTAACTGATGGTAAAATCTATGATCCAGACGTAGGGAGCTCATGTCTTAAAGGATTGTTGTGCGAAGTTAGGAAGGCAAGCTATGCACCAATTGAAGTTTAAACGAGTATGAGCCTATCTGATAAATTCCATAAAAGAGAGGAGAGAGTGATAAAATGGATTTTTCATTTACTTCAGAACAAGAGATTTTGAGAAATACCATAAGGAAATTCGCAGAGAAAGAAGTTACACCGTATATTGAAAAGGCAGAGGAAAAAGAGAAATTTCCTGTAGAGATTGTTCCCAAGATGGCAGAGTTGGGTCTTCTTGGTGTGTCAATTCCAATCCGATATGGTGGGTCAGCTGTTGATGATGTTTCTGTTAGAAAGATCAATGAATGTATTTGGCTTGAGGAAATGAGCAGAGTTAGTGCTGGAATTTCTTTTGGGATTCAAGCTGCTGCAGGTGGAGCTCCGGCATATATTCTACGTGATTTTGCAAACGAGGAACAAAAACAGAAATATCTGGTCCCATCTGCTAAAGGCAAGAAATTTGGGTCCTTTGCTCTCACTGAACCGAATGCTGGTTCTGATGCAGCTAGCATCCGTACATCAGCCAAAAGAGAAAATAATCATTATGTGGTGAATGGTACTAAGATTTTCTGCTCGAACGGGAATCTCGCGGATTATATCTTTGTTGCCCTTTACACAGATAAGGAAAAAGGCGTTAAAGAAGGGGTCAGCGTTATCATAATTGAAAAAGGGACTTCTGGTTTCACGATTGGTCAGAAATTCAAGAAACTCGGGCACAGATCAGTTGAAAACGCGGAGCTTGTTTTCGAGGATTGTCGGGTTCCACAGGAAAATTTAGTTGGCGAAGAAGGAAAAGCATGGCCAATGCTTATGTCAGTGCTAAATGAATCGAGGGTCGCTGACAGTGCCAGGGCAATTGGGGTGGCCCGAGCAGCCTATGAAGATTCTTTAGTCTACGCTAAAGAGCGGGTTCAGTTTGGAAGACCAATTGGTAAATTTCAGGGAGTTGCATTTAAACTGGCAAATATACATACCCAGATAGAAGCCGCAAGGAATTTAACCTATAAGGCTGCTTGGGACCTTGGCAAGAAAAAGGACGCAAGATTAGAGATATCTACTGCACGCCTATTTGCAGCGCAAATGGTATGCTCCGTAACTACACAGGCCTTGGAAATCTTTGGTGGCTATGGATTTATAGAAGACTACCCAGTTCAGCGGTATTGGCGAGATGCCAGGCTATTTAATTTTGGCTATGGCACCGAAGAAATGCAAAAAATCGTCATAACTCGGGCTATAGGGTTGTAATGTTATTATGCATAAAGGCTTACAGTTTCATGGGTTATTGTTATGATTGTCATCGGCTTGCGAGGCACTTATAAGCCTTTCTAATGAGATTTTACCCAAAGATCTTATCCGATTTCAACATTTTTTATAGTTTTTAAGAGCAAAAGAGTCACTCATGAATGTGAATAAAAAAAAGGGGGGTTGTACAATAACTTATGGATTTTCTAATTCAACTTATATTGACAGGAATTATAGTTGGCTCCATTTATTCGGTTCTGGCTATAGGATTTGTGCTTATTTATAAATCCAGTAAGGTCTTCAATTTTGCTCAAGGACAATTTGTTCTAATTGGAGCTTATTTGGGTTTTTCATGCTTGTCAGAGTTTCAAATGTCTGCTTTTGCAACAGTTATAGTATTGTGTATTTCTTCCTTCATTATTGGATATGCTTGTGATCGAATTTTTCTAGAAAAAATGATCGGTCAAGCAATATTACCCTCAATAATGATGACCATCGCTCTATCCTATGTCTTGGAAGGGACAAGTTTCATAGCATGGGGGGGAATGACAGAAAGTTATCCATCTATCTATGGGATTATTACCGTAAGGATTCTCAATGCGAAATTGCCCATTGAGTACTTAATTATTCTAGGAGTTGCAATTTTCATGGTTATTGCCCTGTTAGTATTTTTCAATTACACCAGGTTAGGCCTAGCAATGAAGTCAACTGCAGAAAGTCATGAGGTCAGCCAAGCATTAGGAGTAAATGTAAAAAATGTTTTTGCTTTTTCGTGGGCAATTGCTGCTTTGTCAGGCTGTTTAGGGGGAGCACTTTTGGCCAATATCAATGGAGTTAGCCCTGATTTTAGTGAGTTTGGATTAAAAGTATTTCCTGTTGTTATTCTGGGAGGACTTGAATCAATACCAGGTGCAATTATAGGTGGTATGAGTTTAGGATTAATAGAGTATTTATCGATGGGTTACATAGACTCTATCTTGCCCGGATTCCATACTATAGTTGCCTATTTTATTTTGATTCTCATTCTTTTAATAAAACCATATGGTCTTTTTGGGCTGGTTAGAATTGAGAGAATATAGCCATGGAACAAATGCCAAGTGGGATTTTTGATACTCGTTATCAACAGACTTTAAGTATTATACGAACACCTTTGCAGTGGGGATTTTTTGTTGGGTTTTTAATATTTCTTTTTACTCTTCCCCTATATATATCCAATTATCTTTCTTCTGTTCTCAACATGATGGGAATTATTTTGATCGCCTGCCTTGGCGTTCAGGTAGCCCTTGGCTATTGTGGACAAATAACCTTAGGACAAGCTGCCTTTATGGCATTAGGTGCCTATTCTTGGGTCATACTGGTGACAAGGCTTCATTTTTCCATTTTACTAGCTATTCCCGCAGCAGGTTTCATTTCTGCTATTGTAGGAATTTTCTTTGCTTTACCCTCAGTAAGACTCAAAGGATTTTATCTCGCTGTTGCTACATTGGCAGCCCATTTTATAATCATTTATGTAATACTTCATGGTGGCAAATTGACAGGTGGCGCCAGTGAAGGTTTAATTTCGCCTCCTGTAGAGATTGCGAATATAAACTTCTTCTCAGATAAGAATCAATATTTTCTAATTATGCTATGTGTTGTAATAATGATTTATCTAATCACAAACTTGATGAGGTCAAAGATTGGAAGAGCTTTTGTCGCAATTAGAGATAACGACTTAGCTGCCGAGGTCATGGGCATTAATGTATTCTTATACAAAACCTTAGCCTTTGCCATATGCTCATTTTGTGCTGGCATTTCAGGATGCTTTTGGGCCATAGCACAAGGAATAATTCATCCAGACCAGTTTCATCTTATGGACAGTATCTGGCTTTTGGCAATTGTGATTATAGGAGGTATGGGCAGCATAATGGGGACTATCTTTGGAACAGTGTTCATGCAGACTTTGAAAGAAATTATCCTAATTATTACTCCAATTGCAGCCGAAAGACTCTCATTTATAGATGTATCGAGATCTTCCGGCATTATCTACCTTATATTTGGCATGATTTTAGCCTTGTTTCTTATTTATGAGCCTAGAGGATTGAATCAGACCTGGTTGATCATTAAGAGAAAATATAGGTTATGGCCGTTTCAGCACTAAACCGTTCCGAGGAAAGGAGGTGAGGAAGACTAATTTGGCTGGCGGTTTAGCAATACGGTTAATAATACCAAACTTTTGGGTATTTACAGTTAAAGGAGGTTTGATATGGAAAAAAAATGGAGCGTACTTTTAGGATTATTGGTGTTTGTGCTATTACCCACGATTCAAGGTGTAGCATTTGAAAAAGGAGACATAAAGATAGGTCATGTCGCTGGGCTTACCGGTCCAGCATCAGTGCAAAGACATTATTTTGACGGTAGGCGAGATATGATTGAGTATGTCAATCAGCGTGGAGGTATTAGAGGGCATAAGATAGTGGACTATTGGATGGATACCAAATATCAACTCCCGCCCGAGATCAGCGCATATAAGCGATTCGTGCAGCAGGGAATTGTGATATTTTTGTCTACCACTACAGGCGGCAGTGAACAGCTAAAAGTTATAGCTCGCGGATATAAGGTACCTAGTTTTTTCATAGTGAATAGCGTGGGTGCTCGTCATCCCCCTGGTTGGCACTTTCCAGTATACCCCACTTATGGTGATTGTACCGCAGGTGCTTTTGACTGGATTTTAGAAAATATGTGGAAGAAATCAAAACCGCCAAAAGTAGCTGTGATTTGCGCTGATACTGCTTACAGCCGTGGCCCAGAGGAGGCTCTTCCATATCTGAAAAGTAAAGGGATAGAGCTTGTTTACAAAGCCTATGTCCCGATGAATGCAATTGACGTGACAGCCCAACTTACTCTGGCACATAAGGCTGGCGCGGATTTCATAATTAACAATCCTCTGATGGAGATTAAGGCATTGCTCAGAGACCTAAAACGTTTGGGATTAGATAAAAAGGGGATGAAGGTAGTATGCCCTTGGGTAACTGCGATTGCTTCAATATTCCCTAATATTTGTAAAGAGGCTACCGGGACGATAATTGGTACTTGGCAAGGAATGGTTCCAGATTTCGAGGGTAAAATGGGTTTAGGCTATATTGATCAGGGGTGGAAGGATTTAGTAAAAAGTAAATATGGAAAGCTAAGGGACACCGGAATGTACTGGCACATGGGACCACCCGAGATTGCAATGATCGCAGAAGCCATAGGGAAAGCAATTGACAAAGTAGGCTATGATAAACTGAATGGAGAGGCAGTTTATTATCAATTGGAGAGGTTAGAACTCGAATCTGAAAAAATGTTCAATTTCATGCCAGATATAAAAAATGTGCCTGGCAAAAGAGGGATGTCTGACAAGGCTATAATTGCTGTATCCAATCTAAATAATGATGGATTGTGGGGCCCAGTAACGGGCTGGTATAAAATGCCTAACTTGCTTGAGTGGAAAAGGGAACATCCAGAATACTATAAGTGAACAATCCTAATGGAATAAATATGTTGTTACGGCCTATTCGTATTCACGTTTGTTACTTCAAAAAGATGTGATTAGGCTCGTAACAACATAGTAACAACTTCAGTATAGTAAAGCAAGAGATAAAACTTACTTGTTGCTTTACGATGTTCGAAAGTACCAGCGATACAAGGAGTAAGTACATGTTTGCAGTCAGTGATTTGGAAGCCACCTACATGAAAGGAGCTGTCTTAGTTCTTAGAGGTGTTTCTTTAGAGATTCCCCCAGGGAGTATTATAACTGTACTAGGTGGAAATGGCGCAGGCAAAACCACGTTGCTCAAAGCTATCTCAGGCTTGTTATATATCGAGGATGGTGAAATATCCTATGGCACAATTCATTTTGATGGAAAAAGAATAGACAAGTTGAATGCTCAGGATATCGCCAAGATGGGAATTATTCAGATAATGGAGGGAAGGCAAGTTCTGGAGCAACTTTCGGTGGAACAAAATCTAAGGGCTGGAGCGCTTGTTTTAGGAAGAAAGAGTAACCTAAAACAGGATCTCGAAAAGGTTTATACGTACTTCCCAGCTCTAAAAGGTCTCCGTAAAAATGTTAGTGGTTATTTGTCTGGCGGGGAACAACAAATGTTGGTTATTGGAAGGGCTCTTATGTCTCACCCCAGACTAATGCTTTTGGATGAGCCTTCTATGGGACTTAGTCCATTATTTCATGAAATGATATTTAAAATAGTAAGGAATATAAATATCAAGGAAGGAACAAGTGTTCTTTTAATAGAGCAGAGCGCGTTAGAGGCTTTATCGCTAGCTGAGTATGGATACGTTATGGAAAATGGCCGGATTGTATTAGATGGAAGCTCAGAAAAATTAAGAAACAACGAGGATATCAAGGAATTCTATTTGGGTCTTAGCAGTGCTGGAAAAAGAAAAAGCTATAAAGACATAAAACATTACAAAAGACGGAAGAGATGGGTTGGATAAGAAATTTTTAATAAAAGGATTTCTTTATGGATAATGATGAAATCATAAGGGTAGAAAACCTTGATTTAGTTTTTGGAAAAGCTAAGGTACTCAATTCCATTAGCTTGTCAATCAATAAAAGTGAAACACTATCTATTGTAGGGCCCAATGGTGCCGGAAAGACTTGTCTTTTAAATTGCATAAACGGTTTTTATAAACCACAGGAAGGCGCGATTTACTTTGGGGGAAAGGATCTTACGAAGTTGCCTTCTTACAAGATTAGCCAAATGGGCATAAGTCGGACATTCCAGAGATGTGAGTTATATGCAGGATTATCTACTATAGATAACCTCATGGCAGCGAGGCATAACCTAATAAATTATGGTATATTTTCAGCCGCAGCATACTTTTGCTTTTGTCGTAAGGAAGAAGTTCGACATCGAGAAGTGTGTGAACAAGTTCTAGATTTCCTTGAGATGGAGCCCATCAGAAAGGCAATGGCAGGCTCTCTTCCTTTTGGTTTAAGAAAAAGGATTGAATTAGGGAGAGCTCTTGCTGCTGAACCAAAGATAATTCTGTTAGACGAACCTATGGCAGGAATGAATCTCGAAGAGAAAGAAGATATGGTAAGATTCATAATAGATATATTTGAAGAAAAAGGGATAACATGCGTTCTTATTGAACATGATATGGAAGTGGTTATGGACATAAGCCATAGGATAGTAGTGCTTGATTTTGGAAATAAGATTGCGGAAGGCACACCTGATGAAATCAAAACAAATCAAAGAGTCATCGAAGCCTATTTAGGGAAAGGTATGACAACGGATAAATGAGAGCAAGGTTATCTATAAGAAAATATCAAAGAAATAGTCTAATATTTCTGCGAGTTAACTATGGAGACACTGATGGAAGAGCCTAGTACTATTCTTGAGTATCTCCGTCGAAATTATCAAAAGTGGGGAGATAGAGTTGCAGTCAGGCACAAAAATTTCGGCCTCTGGAAAGAATATACCTGGAAACATTATTACGAAACGGTAAAACTAATTTCTCTTGGATTGATCAGTTTAGGATTAAAGGCGGGAGACGAAGTGGCAATAATAGGGGATGCAGAGCCTGAATGGTTCTGGGCTGAAATCGCTGTACACTCCATCCGCTGCGTACCAATAGGACTATATACTGATGCTCAACCACCAGAAATTAAGTACCTCCTCAAACACTTTCACTGTGAGATCATTTTTTCTCACGACCAAGAGCAAGTAGATAAAGTATTACTCATAAAAGATGACCTCCCGCTGTTGAGGAAGGCTATTTACTGGGACACCAAAGGGCTCAGGAATTATGACGACGAGTTAATAATGGATTGGGAGGAGCTGAAAAAGATTGGTCAAAAATATGAAATAGATAATCCGAGATGTTTTGAAGAGAATATTAAAACTATAAAAGAAGATGATATTGCTTATGTGGCACCAACCTCGGGAACTACGGGAACGTATTCAAAGGGTGCAATCCACACTCACAAGAATTTAATAGTCTGTTATAAGGCATTAGCTGAAGTTGCACCATTAGACTACAATGATAGATATTTAGGATTCCTACCACCAACTGTTATTTTTGAGCAGCTTATGGTTATATGCGCAGGAATAATCGATGGTGTGGTTGCGCATTTTCCAGAAGAACCTGAAACAGTAAAAGAGGACATGCGAGATATTTCACCTACAGCTATGCTCTATGCTGGCACGATATGGGATGCTCTCGCCTCGGAGGTACAGGCTAAGATTTCAGAGACCAATATGATTACTCGCTTTCTTTATTGCCTATGCAAAGAAATTGGGTACAAGAGGGAGACAAAGAAGGGGAATACATTGTCAAAATGGTTATGGGAAGCAAGTTATAAACTGGCTGACATAGTTCTATTGAGGCATCTGAGAGATAACATTGGTATGTTGTATGTAAGACATCCATTTAGCTCAGCGACGATGCTTAGCCCCGAGTCAGTGAAGTTCTTTAGGTCAATAGGTATAAAAGTAAGAGATGCGTATGGATCAATGGAGATGAATATTGTATGTGCTCAACCATCGGATAACATCAAATATGGCACTGTTGGAATGCCACTTAGAAAGGTTCAGATAAAAATACAGGATGATGAAATGCTAGTTAGATCTCCCTTCATATTTAGAGGATATTATAATGATCCAGTAAAAACAAATAATGTCTTGAGAGACGGTTGGTACCATACTGGGGATGCTGGCTATGTAGATGAGGACGGATACGTTGTCTATATAGATCGGTTTAGTGATCTTGCCGAACTTTCTACTGGTGAGAAATATTCACCGATGTTTATTGAAAGCAAACTTCGATTTAGCCCAGCAATAAAGACTTCTATGGCAGTTGGTCAGAGCCATGAATGTCTGGCAGTTATAATTAATTTGGATTTCGAATTTGTTAGTAGGTGGGCAGAGCAGAACCGCATAAACTATACTACCTTTGCTGATCTTTCTCAAAAAGACGAGGTTGCAACATTGGTGAGGAAGGAGATTGTGAAAATAAATAAATTACTGCCAGAGCATTCCAGGGTGATGAAGTTTATATTATTGCATAAAGAATTCGATCCTGATGAGGCTGAGTTGACTAGAACCTTTAAAGTAAGAAGGAAATTTGTGTCAGAGCGATACAAAGACTTGATAGAAGCTTTTTATGATGGGAGTGAGGGACTGGATATGGTGTCAGAAGTCAGGTATAGGGACGGGAGACATGCTCTATCAAATACATATGTAAAGATTAGAGATGTTTATTAATAACAACGTAGTGTGATTGTAAAAAATATTAAACTCCAAATTTGTTTCGGTGTAGGAAATTGATTTTTGTCGGACCCAAATTTTTGAGCCTTTAAGATTGGCTTTCTCAATAGTCAAAGTATTAATGGAGAAGCATAGTGATAAATTGAAAGAGCCTTAAAATGAAGCAGGAGGCAGCAAGTCAATCCACAAAAGGAGGTCATCCAAAATGATACCGTTTGAATTGAGTGATGAGCAAAGAACTATTCAAGAAACAGCAAGGAAGTTTGCAAAGAAAGAAATTGCCCCAATTGCAATTGAAATGGATGAAAGAAATGAATTCCCGCGGTATGTATTTAATAAAATGGCAGAAGTGGGTTTTTCTGGTATGCTATTACCTACAGACTATGGTGGGGCAGGTATGAATTATGTTAGCTTTGCTTTGGCATTTCAAGAATTGAATAAGGCACCTGGTGGAATAGCAAGTTGCATCGTTCCTCATACAGGCCAAGGATTAATGATCAATCAGTTTGGTAATGATCAGCAGAAACGCAAATTTATCCCACCGCTTGCAAAAGGAGAAAAGCTTGGCGCCTTTGCCTTAACAGAGCCTGATGTTGGTTCAGATGCTGGAGCTGTCAGTTCAACGGCCATTTTGGATGGTGATCACTATATGCTTAACGGAAACAAGCGTTTTATCACCAATGGAGGGGAGGCTGAGCAATATCTTGTAATAGCAAGAACAGGTCTAAAGATAAAAGGCTATAAGGGATTAAGTGCCCTAATTGTCACAAAGGATCTTCCAGGTTTTACCTTCGGTAAGAAGGAGAATAAAATGGGTTGCAGAGTTCTTCTTACTGGCTCTCCTATTTTTGAGGACTGCCCAGTCCCCAAGGAAAACCTCTTGGGTGAGGAGGGGCAAGGAATGATGATTGCTATGGAGCTCTTGAATTATGCTAGGATAACAGCTGCTATAAGTGGTGTTGCGATTTCTCAAGCAGCTTTTGAGATTGCTGTAAGTTACGCGAAAGAAAGGATACAATTCAGCCGGCCCATTGCTCAGTTCCAAGCGATTCAGCTGATGTTAGCTGATATGAGTATTCAGATTGAGACAGCAGAGAACCTGTTATACAGTATATGTAATTTGATTGATAATGGGAGCAGTAACCCTTCAGTTGTTGCTATGCTTAAGGTTTTTGCATCTGACATGGCGGTGAATGTTACCTCAGATGCCGTCCAGATTTTAGGGGGATATGGATATATGAGGGAATATCAAGTGGAAGGATATATGAGGGATGCCAAATTGTTACAAATCGCTGATGGCACGAACCAAATCCAACGACTTTTTATTGCAAGACATCTCTTATCGGAATTTTAATTGTGATTAATTAGCTCAAAATGGAGGCATTTAGAGATGAGTGAGAGAACAAGAAAGGTGCATAGTCAAATAATATATAAAGATTGGGTGGATAGGACACCCGGAAGAGAGGCCGAATCTCCTATGCCCGAATGGAATCTCTTCAGAAGGGAGATAAGTATTTGCTTTGAGCGAGCCCGTATAATGACTCAGTCTTACAAGGAGACAGAGGGAGAGCCTGAGGTCATAAGGAGGGCTAAAGCTCTGGCTAAAATACTGGAGAATATGACCGTTTATATCCTGCCGGGAGAAGTTCTTGTGGGTAACTACGCCAGTGATCCAGCCAAAGTAAGTCTTCCGGTTGAATATGCAGTTGAATGGATAGATAAAGCTTTCAATAATGGGTATCATCACCTGGTAGAAGATAAGGATCGGCCCGAATGGAAAGAGATCTATGAGTACTGGAAAGAAAGAGCTTTGGATCCTAGAATGTTGGCAGCTATGCCAGAGGAAACTAGACCTTTTGCTCGTTTTACAGGATTCGCAGATGCTGGAGGGTTCCGTTTTGGACCAATTGTAGCGGCTCCCAATTTCGAAAAGTTGTTCAGG
>Ga0180437_10004734_pt1 | contig 19111 bp, 33 predicted proteins | sample SS_ome_4_FD_132410 | JGI IMG/M metagenome (GOLD analysis project Ga0180437, IMG submission 132410) | Hypersaline lake sediment archaeal communities from the Salton Sea, California, USA - SS_3_D_1 metaG | ecosystem: Environmental > Aquatic > Non-marine Saline and Alkaline > Hypersaline >... | reverse complement strand
TCTTGGTGAGAATCAGACGCTAATGGCTCTGTGGACTGTTCCTGCTGGGTACACAGGATTTTTAGATCATGTCAACATTGCTACTGGTACGACTAATGCTAACCAGTACGTCACTGCTCAAATTGTCCAACGTACACAGGGCGGTGTGTTTCGAGTTATGATGAAACAGACCCTTGGTTCAGGAGGTATTGCAGATTTTCTTATACGTTATCCGATTGTAGTACCTGAAAAAACAGACCTAGAAGTAAGAGCAGAATCTTCTGGATCAAACAACCTTATTTCTGCAAACTTTTCTATGGTGTATATCAAAAATATTTCTGCATAATTAAGTTAAGGGAGAAAGGTCAATGGAGGGAGCCATTGATTTACGATTAGTTGTAACTCTAGGAGGAATACTGTTTAGTGTTGCTGGGGCTAGTGCTGTAGCCAAAATGCAGATCAAACAATTAGTAGATAAACTAGATGATGTAGAGCAGCGTTTAAGAAAGATGGATAGTAATTATGATAGGTTGCATACTTCTACAGAAACGCAAGAACAAAGAATTTCTATATTAGCTAAGATGGCAAGTCCTGAAAATCTCAGGCGGGATCACATGCAGTTATCTGAAATACTAACAACTATCAAAAATTTAGAAAAAAATTATGACCGGCTTTATGCCATGCACAACGGAAAACATCCGCCTGTGTCAGACACAAGAAAGGCAGACTAATGGTTTTAGGTATTGCAGACTCCGTAATTGGAGTTGCTGGAAAAGTTTTAGATAAGTTTGTAGAAGATAAAGACTTACGAAAGAAATTAGATCACGAACTAAAAACACAGTTGGTGTCTCTTGATCTTGCTCAAGCACAAGCGAACATAGAACAGGCGAAGCACCCCTCTATCTTCGTAAGCGGAGCTAGACCAGCTATCATGTGGATATGTGCCTTTGCATTGGCGTGGCAGTTTATCGTAGCTCCGATAGCTAGCTGGGCCTTTGCTATCTGGTATCCTGTTGTCGAGCTTCCTGCGCTGGACACACAGGCACTCATGACACTTCTTATGTCTTTACTCGGACTTGGTGGAATGAGATCATTTGAAAAGATGAAGGGAGTGGCTAGAGAAAACTTGAAAAGATAAAATCAGTATCCATGTATTTAGAAGCGAACGCTTATAAAAAGGTTCGTATTAATCAATGCTAAATAAAGAGGTTGATATGTATATCAAGTATTTTTCCACACTGCCTTACGACTATCCGTCTTACCCTGAAGCCCTCATGAAAAAGTATGAGAATACTTATAAAGTTTCAGAGAAGGTTATGAATAAGTATAAAGAAGCAGCGATAGAGCAGAAGCTAGAAACTATAAAATTTCAGCGCGATGCTCTTGATGAAGAGATTGTAAAGTTAGAAATGCAGCTATATGATATTACCGAAAAGCAGGACCATAAGCCCACAGAGCAATAGAATGCTTTTCGTTATATAAAACAGGCTTCACACGGTGCCAAAGAAAAGAGGGGAAGACAACAATGCTTCCCTTCTTTTTTAATTCAGGGCAATCAATAACACGTTTGTGATAAGACTTAGAAGGCTTGCCCCAGCTAAACTGAAACTCACCACCCTCATAGTCATCATTTAAAGATACAACCAGCGAAAGCTTTCTAACTTTTGCGGGGTCGAATGAGTTCTCTATGTCCATGTGCCAGCCGTAGTGACCAGTCTCGTAGTACGTAGAGAACTGCATAACTTCTGCTGAGTGTATGTCAAAATTCCAACCAGCCTCTTTATTGGCAAGAATAATACACTTGTAAAATACTTCAGTAAGTTCTGGATTATTTATCCAAGCTACTCTGCTATTTCTGACAGTTGTGTTTACAGTGTCTTGATCTATAAAACCATATTCATGATTTGTTTCTTTACCAAGTCGAACAAGGTTATCACAAAACTCGTCCGACAGAGCACTCTCACTTTTCCAAACTTCTTGAATATGCATTTCGTATTTCTTCTAGTGTGCGATTACAGCCAACACAATAAACTTTTTCTGAGTCTAACTTACAAACCTTAATGCATTTTCTCTTTTCGAGAGAAGAGCCATGTTCTTTCGATGTACTCATAGTTATCGCTCTCTTCATTACGACTAAGAACAACGGCACCATTTGATGTATGAAACTTTTCTGCCATGTCTGTCTTGGGGCTGAGAGTTACAAAACGATCTACTGAAGGTCTGTGTTTTTTAATATCGTGGTAGATATCAAAGAGTATTTGCCTACCTGCTCCACGAGCATACGACCATAAAGTATAGAAGACAGCTATATTTCTAGTGTTTTCTTTTACAGAAAAGTTAGATAGTTCTTCGACTGTTTTGGGAACTAAAGAACACATTGCGGTACAGCAAGCTGCTTCAACGTTTCCAGTAAAATCATTTAGAAGAATGTAGCCGTGCCTATCCTCTGATGTTCGAAAGGCGTAGCTTAACTCAGGACGAACAGGATCGTCGTCAATAACCCATGCCGTTTCCTGAGTTAAGCTAATTAATGCCATGATTTATTATACTCCGCAGCTTCCGCCGTGTCCAGTAATGTCGCATATGTCATGCGTCTCGACACTCTCTTCAAACTCTTCACCCAACTTATCTACGGCCTCAGAGTATGGAACGGATGTTAAGGGTTGCCCGCCCCTACAACCGTCTGGATATACTGTGAAACCACGTAAGCGGTGAGCATAAGAAGCAAGAGTTTCAGCAAAACTATCGATGGTATCTTCATTGTTAAGCTTAGTTCCCCACTTAGGAAGATTAATAGTACTGCTGATAGACATATCGACATAGTCTTGAACGTCAGCTTGGAACTTCATACGACGCTTATAGTCTTCTGCCAGATCAAGAGCGGACTCAATCTTATCAGGAGCAACACCATAAAGATCAATGATCTCCTGCGCTGCACTGTCTACCACATACTGATAGTGCCAGCGATTGCCACCTTTCAGATACCTGCGCTTGTAAGCTACGGCAAAGATAGGCTCAACGCCTGTAGAAGTGCCAGCCAGAATACCTATTGAGCCGGTAGGAGCAATGGCACGATTAGCGACAGGGCGACTACACCCAAGAGTATCAGCAAAGCTGGAGCTAACGTGATCACTAACTCCTTTGTATACTGATAGCCACTTATGAAGTCCATCCGTAACTTCATACTTTTCTCCTGCCTTGATTAACCACTCGTGCATACCCATCAGACCAAGGCCAAGTCTACGATTCTTCTGTCTAGTCTCGTATACCTTATCATAGGGAAGCTTGGCTCTAAGAGTGCCGCATAGTAGAAACTTAGTAGCAAGCTCTATGCAGTCAGCGAAATCTTTTAGGTCATCAATACGTCCCATATTAATAGACCCAAGATTGCACACGTCACTATCATCTTCAGATGTAACCTCCGTACAAGCATTCCGTAACGTCTCATTTTCCTTCTCGAAGAAATTGAATGAGAACCCCGGCTCGGCGGTAGATAGGGCTTGTCTAACATTCTGCTTAAAAGTATCCCCAACATCTCCAGTCTTCCAGTAATTAAGAAGCCATTCAGTATCATAATTGACACTGATGTTTGTCATATCAAGAGGAGCAACAAAGTTAAAGTCCTGTTCTTTAACCTGACCAATGCTGAAACCTGTATCTCCTACCGGCATGTCGTACCAGTTCTTGCTGGTAAGAAACTTATCTACATCAGGATGCTTCCAGTTTAAGCTAGCATAGATAGCAGACCTACGACTACCACCCTGCATAACTCTGCGACCAATCTCGTTGATCATCTGCATCTTTGGAATAGGACCAGACGCTAGTCCACCTGTGCCATTCAGTATGCGCCCTTCTTCACGATAGACAGAGTAGTCGATACCAATACCGCCGCCTGTCATGAGGCACGACTCAGACTTCCAAGAGATGTTGGCCCAATCTTCTCTGGTATCTTCCTCTGCACGTAGCAGATAACAGTTATTAAAGAACTTATTTTCACGTCCAGCATAATAAAGATAACGACCACCCGGAATAAACTTCAGGTCGGTGATCATACGTTTCAATTCATCTTTATCATCCTTGGACAGATGCTCCTGACACACGTCATCAACAAGAGTTGATGCCAGTGCATCCCAAGTCTCACAACCATGATGAGCATATTTATGTTTGAAGATATCTTCGCTGAATTTTGAGCGAAACATGGGGTTCTCATTGCTACGAAACGTAGCCATGTCAGTTCTCCTTTATGTGTAGTTTTAGTTAGGTAGTAGGTTTTAGAGAGAGATTAGAACGCACTACATAGATATGTTTACGACCGTAGTCTTGCTTCTCAACCCAAGCACGTACATTAGTATATCCCTTCTTTGACCAATACTCTTCTATGTTGCTTGCAAGCTGATTAGAAGCACTACGAGAAGAAAGGTAATCATGTTTGGGATTGGGCTGAACTACATACTGCACAACTAAACTCCTTTGATTAGGGGTGAGCAACCATACTATCAGCGCCGCAGCGCGATGGCAAGAAAAAAATTTTCTACAAGTTTTTCAACTTGTTAGACAGTTCTTTTTGATCCAAGTCTACGATCCGCTCGTAAAGAAGATCAAGATACCAGCGAGCTTTAGCTATGTCTTTCTTTGGATTATCTTTGTAACCATATCTCCAAATATATTTGAGAATGTTTCCTTTGAGATAGCCAAGAAACTCTACTTCTGACATGCTAGCTTCGATGGCTTTAATAGCTTCAATACCACTGCGATTGTAATGCGCTGGCCTTGAAACTTCATCATGTTTAATAGCTTTTGTCATGTACAAGATAGAATCGTCTTCATCTTTTTCCCCTTTTACTAACTCTTTCCAGTCTTCATACTTCATTTCTTAATCCTTTGAAGCGTTGATCAGAACATTAATTCTACGATACGGAAACTCAATATCACCGTCAACAACTTTTTTATAATACCTTCTCGCGTAGTCTGGATCGATACCCGCTAGTTCACAGATAGGTTCAAAGGTAGAAGCGGTGACGCACGAAGGTACACTAAACCACTTGTGCGCTGCTCTTCGATTGTTAACGGATTCAGTAGGTTCTCCTTCATACTTTTCTTTGGTGGCATCTAGCAAGCTTTGAATAAACACCGCAATAAACATCATTCTTTCGGGACTAGACGTAGAACTTTTTGTTTCATCTGTTTCGATGTTTGAGTAATCTAAACCTAAGTCGCTCCAAGAAAAATCAAATCCTTCTTCATCAAGAGATGATACGCTTACGAAGAACTCTTCTTCCGTATCCTTTTCTTTCTTAACCATTCTTTCGGCACCACTTTCTCGGCCCAGATAAATCCATTCTTATCACACCATTCCGCTACCGTCGTTTTACTCTTCTTAGATATTCTCGCTTTCGGTGACATGAGAAGCATTCGAATATCTAAATCAGGATTACAATCACGGACGTATAACATTTTCTGCCTATCCGCTAAATTAAACCAACCCTTACACTCGACTAAGATACCATTAGGTAGAATAAAATCTGGAAGATAAGTTCTGTTTTTTGCAGGTACTATGTACGGAATAGTGTAAGGTTCAAACTCGTACTTTACACTTCTCTTTTCTAAGTCTTCCGCTACAGTTCTCTCAAAGTTTGACCTGAACTTTCCCTTTCTATTTCCATAACGATTACTGTTCGACAAAGACTTCTTCGACATTTGGTTCTCGTTCTACGACCGTTAGAAACCTAACACCATTCGAATACTTAAAAGCTCTGAGATTAGGCCAACACTTACTTTTAAACTGACAGTATGAGCACCCAACTGCCAGCTTTCTATTACCAGACTTTCCATCTTCTTCATCCCAATAACAAAGATCAGGAGGTGTGTCCTTCGACAAAGCCTCTTTAAGATCAGATATTCTTTTTATCGGATCGATCATCTCTGATCGACTAAGCTCCATCGTTACTAACTCTCCAGCCTGTTTATCCATAACGACAAAGGCTGCACGATCATCCTTTTCCTTTTCAGCATAAGCACTTATCTGAGCGATGTAACCAAACGGATCGTCAAAGAAAAGATTTCTATTTTTAAACTTGAGAAGAGAGCGGCCTGAAGCTGATTTAAAGTCAACCAGAACTCCATCAATGCGACCGTCTGAATGGCCTTTGACTCCATCAATATCATGCTCTTCCTGCTGACCAGTAACAGAGTGACCAGCAGTCTTTACGAGTAAGACAAGAAGCTCTTCGATGATAGAGCCGTAAAGAAACTTAAGGAGAGTAGAGTAAGAAAAGTTCTCTGCCTTAGCATCCTCTCTAGCAGCGTACCATAGCTGACGCATAGGCTTGCCTATAGAAGACATTCGAAGAACTTCTCTCTTCACATCTACTTCTGTCTTAGAGCGAGTGAGGGAAGCCACAACAGCTTCTTTGATGTTCTCAGCGAACTCTTCTAAATCTTTTTCAGAAGGTTCTACGCCCTTGTCCCAAAGGGACTTGAGATCATCTTCAAGTGTATCAAAGCTGGCGGTCATAGTGGCTTCCCTCTAGTGGACGGAGTGAGGTAAGGAGAAAGAAAAACCCTCACCCCGTCCGGTACGCACTACTTAAAAAGGAGCGGCTTCTTCGACGTAACCGCCGTCAACAGCGGAGAAAGAACCGCCACTGTCACCTGCACCTTCGTACTCTACGAGACTAACTACCTGAACACCTTTCAGATAGAAACCGTTCTGTCCTGCACGCGGACCATTCTTATAAGGCGACACGTCAAACAGAACGTTTACATCAGACCCGTTACCAATAAGCTTGGTCATCGGATTTGTCTGAGCATCTACGACACGGGGACGTGGATTGTCTGAGCCATCCCGACTCTTAGCGTAGTTACGAATTGTAACGTAACTTCCTTTCTGACCCGAATATGGCTTACCTTCGACGACTTCATCAGTCTTAACATCCATGCCAAGGTCTTTGGCAATCTTGATGTTACGTTCGTCAAGCTGACCAACGTCAATAGAGTAACGATAATCATCGGGGTTGTACTTGGATGCTTGGGGCTGATAGACTTTTGCCCAGAAAGCTTTTCCAGAGATCACTGCCATTGTTTTAAGTTCCTTCTATGAGTTTCAATCAGTGTCGTTTAGTTTCAGTACTACTCTTACTACTCGACTTCATGAGCACGATACTTGGCTCGCGAATCGATGTCAAGAAGTTTTTTTGGATGCTGCAAATTTTTTATCTCTTTAATGTAGCAATCCGATCTGACGATATACTCACTTCTTGAAAACTTTTCTCCCTTCTTATAAAGCTTGGATGTCTTCAGATAATCTTCTCGACTATCGTAACCAACGATCCAACCCTTACTCTTGTCTTTCATGATACGACAGAACACATAGTAGTCGCACCGTTGATTAGGATTAAGAGCGGATAGGTTAACTTCATACCAATCAGGGGGCTTGTGCGGTGTGGGCTTACTCTTAACTTCTAGCCGCGTACCATCCTGTAAAATTATATCATACTCGTAAGTATTATTAGTAGCGCAGTTGAGATACTTAGCCACCATTGCTTCACCAAGGAAACCATACTCGTTATGCTTTCCCTGTGTAATAGAGTTTCGAAGCTGACCCATCTCCACAGACTTATCGAATGCAGACTTTCGCATCTCGTCTGTTATTTCAATCTCTATCATTAGTGTGTCTCAGCCCAGTTAAAACCAATCTTTGCTTCGCTATCCAGCGGACATTTTACTGAAAGACTTTCTTCTGTTTGTTTCGTAGCCTGATGAGTGAGTTTGGAAAACTCTTCCGCATCTTTCAGATGAACCTCAAACTGAACCTCATCGTGAACATTTGCTACAGGTTTAGCGTCAAGTCCTTTGACCTTAACCAATGACATTATCTGCGTCAACCAATCTTTACAGATGATAGCTCCCGCTCCCTGAAGAAGAGTGTTAACTGAAGAGTGAGAGCTACGAACATGAAGGTATCTTCCATCCAGAGCTTTCACTTTGCTGGACCCTTCAGCTTCTTCCATCACTTCGTTTCTCCACTTCGAAAGTTTTGGCATCTTTTCAAGAAAGCTATTAATAAGTTTCTGTCCCTCTTCAAAATCTTTACCGACAATGTTTCCTATCTTTGCCGCTCCAGCGCCATATAAGAAGGCATAGATAAAGGTCTTGGCATTGTCCCTAGTAGGTAGACCAGCCATCTTTTGATTAGCTGTATGAATGTCTCCCTCTAGTATCTCACGAGTATAGTCATCGTCTTTAATGTAGTGAGCTAGGCAGCGAAGTTCTAAACCAGAACTATCAGCACCAACCAATCTATAATTTTCTTTGTCTTCTACTGTCCAACAACTTCTGCATTCAGTTCCATAGGGAGAGTAGACTGCTGGAACTTGAGCCATGTTAGGACTGTTGTGAGTCATTCGATTTGTAACTGCACCGATAGTTATAACTCTACCGTGAACGCGATTGGTTTTAGGATTGACTACCTTTAACCAAGAGTTGATCTGAGCCTCTCTCTTTTTCAAAAGCATATAACGAACTAGCTGCTTCGCTTCAGGAAGTTTACACTCTCCTAAAGTCTTTTCATTTACGACAGGGTTTCCACTTTTCTCAGTAAATTCAGTAGGTTGCCATCCACGTTTCATTAGTCGGTCAGCTATTTGCTGTCGGCTTTGCGGGTTAAACGGAACAATTTTATCTGGTATTCTTTTACGCGGTAAAATTGTAGGTTCAAAAGTTTCCTGCATTTCTTTTTCAATTTTGAATGACTCATCATTCAGTTCACACAGAAGAAGATTTGCTTCTTTTGTATCTATATAAAATCCATTATCTTCTTGAATGTTTATAGCTCTTCGAACTGCGTGTTCCAGATCGACGCTACGTTTAGAAAAGTCTGAGGCATGATTTGAAAAATGAGTGTAGAGTTTTTCAGTAATGTCTACATCTCGTTTACAATAAGTCTCCATGCTTTCGGAATAGCCTGACCAATCGTGAAAGTCGATCTTAGCTAAACCGAAACGCTCTCCCCATTCAGCGAGAGAGTGTCCCTTATCGATGATAGGATTGTGTAGCTGCGATAACAGAAGCGTATCAACTACCTTACCGTAAGAGATATTTGATTCTAATAATCGATTGACGGTTGGTAGATCGAATGACATTCCATTATGCATGATGATCTTATCTGCACTCTGAAGATAAGGAACAAGCATACTAATGGGTTTGCCATTCGGTCCACCAAACACGACATGTGAGTTCGCGCCTACTTCTTTACAAACGGCGACGTGAATCACGGTAGCGTCTAGATCGTCCGTTTCTATGTCAAGTACGATCTTTTTCATAGTTAGTGCTGAGTGTACTCGTCAAACTTTTTATTGAAGTCGTCATCTTCTTCTGACTTCAATTCAAGTTCTTGTTGTTTTGATATTTCAAAATCTTGATACCAGTTTTCTCGACTCCAACGTGATCCGAATGACTTGTATAAAGTATTAGCTAGGTCATCCATCTTTCCCAGATCATCAAGTTCAAGGGTATAACATTCGGACATGTAACGTACACACTTCAGAAGATGATTAGTTACTTCCAACAGAAGTTCTTCTTCTTTCTGATTCAGCCTTGCCATTGTTTATTTTCTCCTCTTAAAGATTATCGATGTTAACTACAGGAGTGAAGTCTGTAGCCTGTGCTTGTTCATCCGTATCGGACGAACTGTCGTCACCATCAGGAAGTCCGTCAACTTCGAACTGCCTTCCGGTATTCCTGTCGTACTGCAGATAAGAAGCTGGTCCGGTATCTCCACTGAACCTGTTCTTCAGTACTCGTACCAACGTGGTGTTTCGAACTTCAGCATTATCATTCTGAGAGTCACGCTCCAAAGAGATAACCATATCCGACAACTGAGCAATACCTGCACTGCCACGAAGATGGGAAAGAGATACAACACCTCCCTCTTCGTGTCCATTGTTTTGTACTCGCTTCAGGTGAGTAACGACGGCAAGGTGAATGTCGAGTTCCTGAACGAGCATACGAAGCTTCGTCATAACTTCGTCTAGTGCTCGACGTTCGTCACCCTGCTCACCAGCACTGACTACGATACTGACGTGATCCAGAAAGATAAACTTACATTCTAAACCCTTTGCCATATAGCGAACACGAGACACGAGTTTATCGATATCCCAAGAGCCAAAATGATCGAACAGAAATACACGACGATCTAAAGATAGAGCATCGAATGATTCCCTAAACTCTTCATCACTGTACTGACAGGTAGGAAGATGAAAAGGTTTGTTGGCGTGAATGCCCATCAGTGCCAAGCCAGTGCGCTTCACACTCTCTTCAAGAAACATCATACCAACATTGTACTTAGTTGTATTGATGATATGATAAGCAATCTCTCGCATCGTAGTTGACTTACCTTGCCCAGTACCGGCAGCATAGGTACAAAGTTCGCCCAATCGCATACCGTAACTCAGGTCTTGCAAACCTTCCCAAGGGTAGTCAACGGTAACAATCTCTTCTTTCGTTGAGAGATTGTCCCACATGTCAGTGAAGCAGATGATACCATCTGGAGCATAGATACGTTTGTTGTTCCAGAACTCATTCATAAACTGTTTGCTACGACCCTGCTTGAGATACTCATTAGGGTCTTTCAGTTCTGTAGTTAGAATAGAACATTTACCGGGAGCAAACAGTTCAGCTACATCGTTAGCTGCCTTACGTCCTGCATCATCGTTATCAAAACAAATAACAATTTCTTCGAACCTGTCGAGAAACTCAAAGCTACGCTTACATGACTTCAGAGCAGACTGAGCACCATTCTGTACAGATACGGCAGGATATCCACCATTCATCTGATAAACAGATGCAGCGTCTAGTTCGCCTTCACAAAGCGTGACCATCTTGCCACCGCCATTGAAAAGATTCTGACCAAAGAGAGCAGAGTTAGCAGCGTTACCCATCCAGTTAAAACCTTTTGTGGATACGTGACGTTCTTTGACTGCACTGATGTTTCCCTTCTTATCGTAGTATCGATAGTAATGAGAAGTGATCTCACCATTTGGTTTTTGTTTCGACTCGATACCATACTTCTTCGCAACATCAAGAGAGATGTTTCGATCATTCAAAGGAAGATACTGACCGGATGGTAAATATACAGTAGATATTGGTGTTACGTTATTTTTCGATACCGACACTTCAAACTCCTTTTTGTTCTGTTTAGAGGCAGGTGTATGATGACCACATTTATGACAATGACTGTGACCATCAGCGTAGTAGACATGAGCATCAGATGAACCGCACTCATCACATGCGCCACGATCTATTTCTGTAGAGTTGCCTTCTGGAAAGCTATCACTGTTCATGACAGCACTCCTCCTTTCTTTGATTGCGACCGGGTGCTACCATAAAGCAGCGCGTCGGGGCTGTCAAGAAAAAAATTAGGTGCGACATTCCGCCGCACCCCTGTCGGTTTTTGCTTGACAGCGTTTTGGCGGCGGCGTTATAATCCGCTTCAGCGGTCGAACACAATAATGAAAATTATATTTATTCATCTGTATCGAAACAGCTTCGAAACAGTTTCGCTTACGGGTCCCACAGTGGGGAAGCAGATAGATATAGATAGGGAGACAGAATGAGAACTATCAAACTGTATACAACTCATGATGATTATCATGATTTATCTGAAGAATCTCAGAGCGGAAGGGGAAAGAAAGTAACTATTAACAAGAAACAATTATCCAATTTAATCATGGATCATTCTAGATTAATAGCTACTCTCAATTCATTTGGTGTTGTTATAAAGAACGGTAGTCCAGATGATGATGATTAATCTGAATAAAAAACATGGTCATCTATCCAATCTACTATTGTCTTTTTCTTAGCCCAAAAGGGTGACGTGTAGACAGCGTGATAAAACAAACTATTTTTAAGGCTTTCTATTCTCACTCCTTTGTTAATCATTATAGCAACGTTCAGTGCATCAGCGTAGGCTCTCTTGTCGGTGTACTTTTCTTTTATTCCGTCACACCAATAAGAGAACTGACATTTGTGTTTGACAGGATGACCTGACTTGTGTCTTGGTCCCTGATGAACAACTTTACAAACAGTATTAGGAAATCTGTCACTCTTTACTCGGTTGATTATGACATTTCCTACTGCTAACTGACCTATGGTGGACTGAGAACGTGCCTCAAAATAGATGGCCTCTGCCATACATTTTGTCTGCTTTGCCTCTTCTGAACTACCGAGTGTAGCGAGAAGGGCTAGTACTGGAAGGCTAACATCCATTAGTGTACTTCACCTTTTTTCTTGTTGATAATTAGATACTGACCAAATGTTATTGGGCAAGTAAAATTATTATTTACTAGCGTTACAACTATCTGCCACTGACCAGATGAGTTAGAAAACAATCTCATAAGATTTCCACCCTCATCTATGCCAGCAACAGATATATCAGTCAGACCCTCATTCTCTAGATGAGATAAAATATTTTCAGTGGGAAAACATTTAAACGCTGGTCCTCTATCAAGAGACTGAGCATTTACTTTTGTTAGACTAAAACAAAAAACTAATACTAAACTAATCAACATCATTCTAATTGATTTATACATCTTTCTATTCCTTTTAAATATTTACTCATTAATTATAGCACACTTGAAAAACGATAACTGGCTCTGAAAATGGATATTTCTGACGTTCATTCATGAAAAACAAACTATGAACACATTTTTTCATTTACTTTCTCCATTGTAAACCATTCTGGGACTTCACGATTTGTCCAAACATTCATAGGCCGACCAGCCTTATCTAATTGTTTGGCTTTGTTGTAGTAGTTTCTGTAGCCCTGTATAGGATCATTCTCTACCTCACATATTTCTTGATATTCAGCAAAGCACTGCGGTGGTGTTGTTAAAGAACCTTCTGGAATATTCTTGGGAAGAGACAAAAGATTAGCAACAATTCCATCAACCTGAGTACCATGCAGTGTCCCTCTCCTGTGTGTAAACTCCCAACATAGTTCCATCAGAAGAACAGATAACCAAGAATAATTTCCTGATGTTTCTCGCACCCAGACAGCACAAGGATGACCGATGTGTGCTACCAGATAGAACGGACACTGATAGCGATCAGTAGACCTGTTCTTAGGTTCAAGCACACCAAACTCATCATACACATCTCCATTCAGATGCATGTGTTTAAAGTTATCTTTGATGTTCCATGTCTTATCCTTCTTAGAATAAACCCATTTAGAAACAACACGTTCTTCGCCATCCAGTACACGGTGAGCAGTGGATAACAACTGAGCATACTCGACAATCATCTTGACTACATGCCTATCGTTATGCATCTGAGCACAGACATGTTGAGTAGAATCTAGATAGAATATATTCACTATTATTCTCCTATCTTTTGAATGAGATATTGTTTGGCGTGCTGCGTTGCTTTACTGCTTTTGAAATACATTTCAACATCTTCAATCACTTCATTAACAGTGAAATCTTTAAAGAAAAGTCCTGACATGCCTTCATAAGAGTATCCATCACAGAACTCTTCGACATCCATCATAAAGTTTTTCATATTGCTCATCGTAAATCTCCTTAGTCGTTTCCGTAGGTTTCTTTGATCCAATCGTAGTGTTCAGGTGTTCCCGGTTCTGGGTCCATCTCATCTAGTACATCTTGCATAGCGTTCATTAGATTTACTTAGCTCCTTACTGAATAACCATCTACAAAACCATAGAGACTGTCAGTGCTGCGATGACAATCGTCGCACCTATAGCGGTTTCGCGGCAGAATGACAAGCTTTTTGCACTGCAAACATTTGCGCTCTCTATACTTGTCAGGACTTTTCTTTTGATGGAATGTAGGCAGAGGTGTCTCAGGCTTGTCTGGAATAACTATTTCAACTTTCTTTTTCAAAGCCTCTCCCTGTCTATGTCCATATTGTGCTCTGTTAACGATACCAATGATTACATTTCTAGTAATGTTTTTACCTGTTTCCTTTGTGTATTTCTTAGAAACATAGGGTATCATACTGATTTGTCTTGCAGTCTTTCCATGTACCCAATGATCTAAAACATCCATCTTGAACTCTAACGATGTCACTCTTGTGTCTCCCTTTTCAAAGAGTGGTGCGGACGGCGGGACTCGAACCCGCATGGTCTGATGACCGACAGATTTTAAGTCTGTTGTGTATACCAATTCCACCACGTCCGCGACCAGCTAAGTTACTGCTATGAACAAAGCAGCAAGAACTATTGATCCAACATAAAACATCAGATAATGAATATCTCTCATCATGCTGCTACTTTTGCAAGCTTACGGAAGTCTTCACTGTTCATAATCTTTTGAACATCCTTTTGTCTTCCATACAGAACACCAAACTCATTGTCTTTAGATTGTTTGTTCAGTGTCCATTCATCAGTGTGGCTTGCATAGTTAGTCATAGTAGACACTACTGACCAAACATTCTGACCACGAACAGAACATTCTTCTTTGAACTGCTTCAAAAACATCTCAAGATTAGTGAATGTACCGTCATTTTTCTTTTTTCCGTTCTTGAACGACTTTGCAAAGAACGCTTCAACATCAGCTATATTGACACGAGTCTGCGCCCATTCACGGTAGAGGTCTATCTTACTCTTGAAGTTCTCAAATGATTCATCCAAAGATGTGAAATCATTCAAATTAAAATTCTTGGTACGCTTCTTTGCAATGATATCTTTTTCACCGAGTACCGTTCCGTTCATGCAGAACATATCAATATCACCAAAGATAATCTTACATTTGGCTGATCCATCGAAACAGTTCCATCCAATAGCTCTCAACTGAATATCAGTCTTGTGTCCATTGTTTGTAATCAGTGATTCCGTTTTAGGAAAACGATATTCACGAGCAGCAGACTTTCCACCCTTCGAAACGTGATCATGAACTGTTACATGTTCTAATTCCAACAGATCAAAATTGTTTATCATTTCTCGTTCGATGTGTTGAAACAGATCACGATTTTGTACAGTGGTGTAGTCTTTTTTGTGATACCCAAGAACTTCCTGAGTGTCATCACGCACCAGCATTTTCATCTCTGTGTCTGAGCGGAGTACGTTATGTTCCCACATAGGATTGTGCTCAGAAACGTTGTAAAAGATTTCAGAATCGGTAGGAAAGGGATACATTTTGTTATCTCCAGATAGGTTGATATTGATGTCGTCAGTGATGTAGTCGTTCGTGTTACCGTACATTTCGATTCTCCATTTTCTGTTTCAGTATGCAACATGTGTAGCATAACAACTTACTGTTTCTTAACACTGCTTTTTCTCCATTTTCTCCTACATAATCACCACAATTACTACAGGTCTTCTGTTTTTGTCCAGTATTTTCCACGTTCTACCTCTTCCATCATCTGCATAAATCCGTTGATATCTTCCAATGGAATCTCTTCCAATGAATTAGATTCTGCTACAGATTCAAAATACTCTCTAAAATTAAAGGGTATTTCTGTATATTCTTTGAAGCTCATCATAACGTTCCATCCTTGTAGCGTAGACCAATTAGAACTGTTGCAAGTATGTGTTTCTCTTCATCAGACAAACACCAGTTCTTGATGTCATGCAAGCATGATGCATGAACTTCATTCAGTGAATTGAAGAAGTGTTCTTCAATCATGTAGTCCATTTCTGGGACACTCATCTTACTTTATCTCCGTTATTTCTGCGTTAGGATATTGTTTACGTACTTCATCGATATTGTCAAACAAAATCTCTGTCCAACCGTGTTTACCAGTTCCATCACACTCTGCACAGTCTCGTCCTACAGTGGATTGCATGTTGCGATAGACCTTTCCGTCTTCACAGTAATCACAGTACATCTCTACCCAAAAGGTTTTAATTTTCTGTTCATTCACTGGATTGATTCCGTGCTTGCCATGATGCTTCTCCTTGTTCTTCAGAATGATATCTGAAACAGAAACGTGTGGTATGATATCTCGAATATTCATAGTGTTTCATCTCCTACCCGTTTCACCTCAATAAACATCAAATGTTCATGAGATTCATATGCTTTTTTGACAGCATGTTTTTCATCTTCTGCCGCAACTTCTACCATACAGTTTCGAAAGAAACCGATAGAGCCAATGGGTCTGCCTCTAAAAGACACTTTGTAAATATTCATCAGTCAATCACCTTTCCAACAAAAACCTTTTCTGTCACCTTTCCAATATCACCAGCAATGTGATGCCGAAGAAGACTTTTACGGGGTAAATCTTTTACCCAATCAAGAACCTTTTCGCCATCAGTCATCTTCGATACCTGCTTTCCAGCCATTCGCCAAGAAAAAACGGTGTGACCATTTGCCGCATAGCATGGTGTTTTCTTCCAAACTTTCTGTTTGAAAACCACAACAAACTTGCGATCAGGCCGAGCACACAAGGGATCACCATTGCCACAGGTCACACAGGATATGTCTGAATTGACATCAGCAGGACATGGTGCAAACTTGATACCATCGACGGTTCTGGCCTGTGGTTTTTCTTCTGCCCACACAGCAGGAACACCATGACGCACAGCCAATGCAGCATCTTTAGGTGTCTTAGCTGAGTAATTCATGACTGTCTTTCCGGGCAAATTGAAACCCAGATACTTCCATGTGAGCCAATGAAAATGTGAATAGGAATATGCTTTACCCTGTCTAGGAACAGCATTTGCTAGTGCTCTAGCGTAGTCTTCATCAACCACGTTAGCACCAGCAGCAGACTTGCATTTGAGTGGGCAAGAACTGGGACAGGTTCCGAACTGATTAGTCTCTCCACCAGAACGATATGTCTGGGGAATGTCACCAGTCTTTTTCTGACGTGAGGTGTTGATAAGTTTTAGCATGATTTGTCTTTCTCCTCAGTAAGAATTGAATCTGTTCAGTAGCGAACGGTGGGCATTGTCGCCGAGCGGGGCGAACTTGTCAATTCGAAACTTGCAGGGTGCGGCGGTTTGTCGCAGCGGCACATAGAGCTAAGACAATGTTTATCTGATTAAAGACATATCTATTTATTTTCATTTGAAAATATTAGAATTGAAATTGTCTCATCATAAGAATGTATGGGGGATATTTGGGGGAATAGTGGGGGATTGATGACAGAATAAAAATAAATTTCTCAGAGAAGAAATTGCATCATATGGGGGATTTCTGGGGGAATGTTGCATAAATACAACTGTCAAGCATTATTTTTCATTGTAATGTGTTGCAAAAATGTCACAGTCAAGAACTATTTTGCACCAATTCCAGCGTGTCGGCATCTAATGCACGCCTGACGCCATACCGTGCGTCGGTGTCTGATGCATGTGTGCGCTCACCTGTGCCTAATTCTGCGCGAGCTGAATTTTCTTCTTGACGATTCGGGCCGATGTGCTATTGTGGTTGCAGTTGATCGGGCGGTCCGGTCAACGATCAAAAAGAGAAAGGCACTATTATGTTGAAATTTGACAAGAAAACCGGCGATATCGTCATCCGCATCCGGGCGAACGATCTCTCCGCGCTGCCGGATTCCAAGTCTGGCAAGACAAAGGTTGTCGCCAGCACCAACGGATTCGTAATGTCCACCGTGGACGGCGCGCCCGAACTGGGAACGGTCAAGATCAATATGAACGTTGTCAAGTAAAAAGTAGGGCTGGGGTTGGGATCAGTTGATCCTGACCCCTTCCGCCGCTGCTGTTTTATTTTAGCGTGTCGGCATCTACTAATACTACTAATACTGTTGGTCGGTACACGCACATACGCATACCTGCTCTGCATTTTTATATTGCACTATTCTATATCTTTGTTACTATGTCTTTGGAACTTAACAACGACATGGAGAAAGACAAATGATTACGAAAGAAGAGATAGCGAAGCTGACCACTGACGAGATGAATCAAGAACAGTGGGATGCCTTTCGGGAACAGTGGGTTGAAGCATGGACTCAAGGACTAGTAGAAGAGACTGATCTCGACTACGACGAAGCTAACTGCGTAGCGTACACCGAGTTCGAGAACTACGTAGGTCAGGAAGGCTGGACCGCACGAGACGAGCGGATTCGCGGCGAACGCGCACGCGATGCAGCTTAATCTCGGAGCACGGGGAGGGGCAGCGATGCCCTTCCCTTTTCTGCTGTCTTAGAGGAGCGTGTCGGCATCAAATATAAGAATAACAAATAAAAAAAGAGAGAGGAGCCGAAGCCCCTCCCCCTGTCTTCAGTTTCTGCTGAGTAACAGAGCACCTGCCATCGAAGCACATATGCCCATGATTGCTAGCATTGCTGCTACTACGTAACCCAGACCTGCTGGTAGCTCATCAGGATTGTAGAAGCTTACTCCACTCACAACAAGAAACACACCAACCAAAACCAGAAACACTGCGAATACTGCTTTCATCTTCTTTCTCCTTTGTGAAAGAGGACGGGAGCCGAAGCCCCCGCCCATCTACTCCTTAGTGGTTGTACACGGTGTAAGTACCGTTCCTACCCTCTGTCTCGTAAGAGGTGGTGCTTACCTTCGTACCCTCAAAGACTGTCTGGTTACGCTGACAGTTTGCCCAAAGACTCCTAAGTCTCTCATAAGTTCCAAAGTAAGTAACCTTAGAATAATCTAGCATCGTGAGAGTAACACGATACATTGGAGCAGGTTGCCACATGTAGCTGAGCATCTTCTCATCCGTGAGATGAGGGACGGTGCAGTAGCGCACCTTGAGGATATCGATACGGTTTTCCATGTCTTTCTCCTATGGAAAATGATACACGATCTTGCTTTGTCTTTCACCGGAAGGATCGTGTTTAACTTCGGGCTTGCGGTCTTTATCCGCTTGACAATTATTAGACTAACATCTTTACCGGATTTGTCCAGAAAAAAACGACATGGGCGAAAGGTCAGACCGGGGGCAAAAAAAAGCGGCCAACATTTTTTTATAGAGAATATGTACCCACCCAAAATGACCAGCATTTCAAAATGGCCCCCTTGTTTTAAAAGTAGGATACCTATATCGCACTCAAGCGTACATACTGTTGCATATTTGCCACAGTTGTGTAAATTTCAAAAATATGATATTCTAATCTTGTATTTGATTTGAAGCAGCTTAGATTAATATAGATTAATATTGAATCTAGTTTTATTTTTCTTATTATTTTTATAAACATA
>Ga0180437_10004733_pt1 | contig 19115 bp, 26 predicted proteins | sample SS_ome_4_FD_132410 | JGI IMG/M metagenome (GOLD analysis project Ga0180437, IMG submission 132410) | Hypersaline lake sediment archaeal communities from the Salton Sea, California, USA - SS_3_D_1 metaG | ecosystem: Environmental > Aquatic > Non-marine Saline and Alkaline > Hypersaline >... | reverse complement strand
TTCGGTCTCTTCTTCGCCGCTCTCGCCGGTGAAGTGGACTTCGTCCATCCGGACCGTCTCGCCTACCTTGGCCGGGACGCACTGGGGATCGTTTACCGTCTCCACCAGGTTGAAGGCGGTTCCGCTCCGGCCGTCGTCCTTGACCTGCCAGCCGTCGTGTTCCTTGGCCTTCTTCTCCACCTCGGCGAAGGTGTACTTGTATCGACCCTGCGATCCGGGGATGGACGTGGCCGACGTGATCTTGGCGGGGAAGTGGACTGGCGGCGGGTTGCTGAGGCGGACCAGGCACATTTGGGTGCCCGTGCTGCCGGGTGACCAGAGGATGTAGGCGCCGCCGGGTTCGGCGCGGCTTTCGAGGGATTGGCACTCGTCCTTCTTGAAGTCGGCCCAGCGGTGCCACTTCTCGTGGAAGGTGACCCGGGCCACCGTGACGCCGGAGACGCAGCAGCGGGCGATGGCGCCCACGTCGGCCGGCTCCAGGAAGACGGCGATCCGGCCGAGCTGGCTGGCCGGGTCCGGTTTCACGCCGACAGCGGCCGGGCGCTGCTTGCCGGCGGCGGAGCCGAGGTCGAAGATCGGCTGGTCGACCGCCGCCACGTCGAAGCGGTTGCGCTGGGCGCCGGTCATGTTCTTGACCGGGATGATCGTCCGCTGCGGGACCTGGGGCGTGGCCTTCTGCCCCAGGCCGCGGGTGCGGGCCTTGAAGTCCAACGCGGCGTCGATGAACGTGTTGAACGTCTCGGCCGGGATCTCCTGGTCGTCGCCGGGCTGCACTTTCTTGAACGGGTCGCCCATGGCTTTTCGGGGGGGGCCGGTCTCCGATCTCAAGTGGAGTCCGTCCGCGCGTCGATAGTGTTATTGGGGGGCGCTATGCGACTGGAAGACCACCAACGCGAGATCGCCGAAAATCGGCACCGGGACCTGCCCGAGGAGGAGCTCCATCGCAGGATTCGCGATCTGTCGCACACAACAGGCTCCAATCCAGGTCAGATCAATCGGGCCAACCAGCTCGTTGCCCAGTACCGTGAAGAATTGGAACGACGGTCGCAGGCCAAGCGGGATCGCATGATGCGGGTCGCCGCCATCGCGGGGATCGTCGCGGCGGTCGCCGGCGTGGCCGGCCTCGTGCTTCACCTCATCAGCTTGATCACGACGCACGCCAACTGACCGACCATGCTCGCGGCGGTGATCGCCATGCAGATCGCCAACACGAGGAGCAACCTGTCCTTCTTCTCATTCATCTTTCACTTCTTCCTTTCTCAGGTCCCGATCCCCAGGTGGCCGAAGTCCGAGTACTCGTACACCTGCTCGACGTAGGCGGCCACCGGGTCCTTGACCAGCTCCATCGCTTGCTGGTCGTCTTTGTCGCGGTAGCGGATCCACAGATAGTGCCAGCCCTCTTTGCTCGGTACGGTGATGTCGCCGATCTTGATGTCCGTCTTGTTTGGCGAGGCCGCCCACTTGAACGTGACCTCCCAGTCCTCCTCGCCGCGCTTCGAGCCGGCCGCCCCGCAGAAGAGGACCTCGCCCTTGGCCTTCCCCCGAAACGCGCCGTCGTTGACCGTGCCGGTCAGGTTGTAGACCAGGTGTTTGTACGACTCGGTGACCATGGCCACCGGCAGGTAGTGGGTCTCGGAGAAGTGGTAGATCGGCACGTGGATGTCGACGCCCTCGACGCTATCGAGCGTGACGCCGATCGCCCCCTTGAAGTCCGGGGCCGTCTTGCCGGGCGGGGCGTACTTGCCCACGGTCTTGACGCTGTGCGTGATGTGCTGGGTGCCGCCGCCCGTGTCGAACTGGTAGGTGCTCTCGCCCGTCTCCGGCCGCTTCCGCTCGCCGTAGACGACGATGCCGTTCCACACGTCCACGTCGTCCGGCTCGACGCGGGCGTTCTGGCGCACGAGCGTCTGCGCCCCGTTGGAGAAGAGCACGGGCGAGGCCCACAAGAGCGTCGTGCGGGCGACCAGCTCCTGGAGGGTCCCCTCGATCTTATAGCGCCGCTCGGCGCTGTCATCGCCGACGGTGGGGCTTTCAGGCGTTTCGTAGATGGCGATGCCCATGATCCGTTCCAACAGGAGGAAACAGAGACAACGGAGTCAGGCGGCTCTTAGGTGAACTTGCTGGTCTTCGGGCCGGTGAACTCGAACTTGCGGCGGATGTATTTCAGGTGGCCGGCCGTCTCCTCGGTCGCTTTGGCCGTGCGCTCGGCGGGGCCGCCCGCGGCCATCCGGCCGGCGACCAGGGCGTTGAAGGTTCCGGTCACCGAGAACCGCTCCCTGGTCTGGCCCATGATGTCGCGGCCCATCAGGGCGTACTTCCGGCGGACCAGGCCCGGATCGATGCCGGCGGCCCGGGCCTCCTCCAGGGCCCGCTCCTCTTCGATCTTCAAGAGGGCCTTCTCCCTCGCCCGGCCGGTCATCGTCTTCTCGACCTCCAGCCGCTGGATCTCCCACCGCAGCGCCTTCTCGCGGTCGGCGACGTCGTCGGCCTGCTGTTTCGACTCCTCAGCGTTCTCCTTGGCGTGTCGCTTGCGGGCGGCGGCCAGCTCCAAGTCCCGCTTGCGCTCCATGTCGTCCACCTTCTCCTTCTCCTTGCCCGCCAGAATCGCCAGGGCCATTTCGTGCCGGTACTTTTCCTCGATCAGGGCCAGTTCCCGCCGGTGCCGGTTCTCGATCATCCCCAGCCGGATCCGCTCCATCTCGTGGGCGACCGTCTCCTCGTAGACCCGTTCGTCTTCCTCTCCGCTGGCCGGGCCGGGCACGCCGCCCGGTAGGCCGGGCTTTCCTGTCAGGGCCTCGGGCGTCGCGCCCTCCTGCCTGAGCATCCGCAGGCGACTCATGGCCTGGCGAATGGCGGCGAGCTCCTGGTCGGCCTGCTGGCGCATCATCACGATGGCCACGTCGGAATGCTCCTCCTGCTGCTCGCGGGCCAACCGCTCCAGGTTTCCGGTCCGCTGCTTGATCTCGCGCTCGATGTCCTGGATGGCCGTCTGGCGCATCTGCTCGTTCAGATCCGCGTGGGCCTTGGTCAGCCCGACGATTCTGCCGGTGGCCCGGTCGACCGACACGCTCAGGTCCCCGTAGCGGCTTTCGAGCGACTCGATGAGCGTCTCGGCCCGCTTCATCTGGTCGTTGTTGAGCCGCTCCTTGGCGGCCAGCTTTTCCAGCTCCCGTACCTGCCTCAGGGCGGCCTCGCGCTGCTTGTCGCCGGCACTGCGGGCGCGTTCGGCAGCGTGCGACAGATCGGCGAACTTCTCCTCCGTGTCCGACAGGGCGTCGCTGAGGTAGATCGCCGCGGCGGCGGTGGCGGCGAAGACCAGCAGGACCGGATTGGCCGTGAAGATCGCCCAGGCGGCCGTCATGCCGATGATCGCCTTGGTCGCCGCCTGGCAGGCCGCGCTCATGCGGCTGATGGCCAGCGCCAGGGCCGCTCCGGCGGTCGCCGCCGCGACCAGCGGGTTGGCTGCCAGGAAGGCCAGCGCCACATTCAGCGCTGCAACCACCTTGGCCGCCCCGCCCAAGGCGAGCAGCGCCATGCCCAAGGCCAGTGTCCCGGCCGTCACCTTGGCAAGGAGCGTGACCAGCTCCCGGTTGTTCTCGATCCACGTCGTCACCGGCCCCAGGATCTCGGTGACGGTCTCGCCCAGCTCGGTGATGGACGGTTCCAGGGCTTCGGCCAGGGCGTTCGTGGCCCCTTCAGCCGCCGACCAAAGCCGGCGCAGCACGCCGCCGATCCCGGCGTCCATCTCCTCCGCGGTCCTGGCGGCCGTGCCGCCGGCGTTGTCGATGGCTTGGGAGAGGGCCGGGAAGTCGCTCTTGGCCAGCTTCACCACCGCCGCGGCGGCCCGCTGGTCGAAGAACTCCTTAGCGAAGGCCAGCCGCTCCGGTCGGCTCATCTTGGCCATGGCCCGGCCGATGCCGATCATCGTGTCGCCGATGTTACTGAGGTCGACGTCCATGTCCTGAAGCCGCTTGCGGATTGCCGGGTCCGAAAGCCTCAGCATGATCTGCCGCAGCGATGTGCCGGCCATCGAGCCCTTGATCTGCATGTTGGCCAGCACGCCCAGGGCCTTGGCCGTGTCCTCCAGCGATACCCCGTACTCGTCGGCGATCGGCGCGGCGTACTTCATGCTCTCGCCGAGGTCGGTGAGCGTCTGCGCCGAGTTGTTGGCCGTGGCGACCAGGACGTCGACCACGCGGTTCATCTGGTCCGCTTCGAGCGAGAAGGCCCGGAGCGTGCCGGCGGCGATGCCCGCGGCCTCGGGCAGCTCGGTCCCGGTGGCCCGGGCCAGGTTCAACACGCCCTCGATCGAGGCCTCGATCTCCGCGGGCTTGAAGCCCGCCCGGCCAAGCTCCCGCTGGCCGCCGGCTACCTCGACGGCCTTGAAGGAGGTTGTCCTGCCCAGCCGTTTGGCGATCTCGTAGAGTCGCTCGAACTCGTCGGCCGTCGCGCCGGTGACCGCCTTGACGATCCGCATCTCGTCATCGAGGCTGGCGAAGCTCCGCGTGGCCATCACCAGCGGCGCCAGGGCCGCGGCCGAGGCCATCGCAATCTGCCGGCCGAATCCGCTGACGCGGTTGCCCCACGCGCGGAGCTGTGCCTCCGAAGACTTGAGCACGCGCACGAGCTTCGAGTCGTCGCCGAACAGCTCGACGAACGCGCGCCCGGCTCGGATTGCACCCGCGTTGGTCATGAGAACAAGGGGTCAGGGGTTAGGGGTGAGGGACGAGCGGTCATTCGAGACGGGCGACAGGCCCGAGGCGTGCTCGAAGCAGCGGCCCGCCGGCCATCGGACATCGAGCCAGTCGCCGCCGAGGTCGAACGGGGGCTGGACGATCTCGCCGACACCCTCGCCGCGGCCCCAGGCGTCAAACTCGCTGGCGATCCAGGTGTTGGGGTTTTTGACTACTTTGTCGCCGATTTGCATGGTTTCCGCCTCGCTAGGATCGGGGACGTTTTCGATGTACGGCTTCTGGCGGATCACGCGGGTTTGTCCGTGCCCCACTTGGCGTCGCAGGCCTCGTCGCCGCAGAGGTCGCGAGCGAGTCGTTCCACGGCGCCCGGGCGAGGGCGCACCTTCGCAGGGGGCCTCCGCTTCATGAACGGATGGAACTCGGCCGGGCTGAGCGGCTTTTCGCGCAGGATGTTGTGGATGTCCGCCCGCAGGGCCGCCGTGTGGTTCCATCGCTCCCTCCTCGCCCCGTCGGCCATCCACACCAGCTCGCGGAGCGTCAGGGCGTCGATGTCGCGGGGCCCGAGCCCGACGATTCCGGCGAGCTCGTAGCAGTCACGGAGTCGCCAAGGGCCTCGATCTTTTCGATCGCCTCTTGCCTCCGGCGCTCGGCCGCCTTTTGGGCCGCCTCGGTCGCCCTCGGCACCAACGCCGCGGTCCGTTTGTCCTCCGCCGCGACCATCGCCAGGTTCGCGTCGATCGCCTTGGCCTCGGTCTCGCGGCGGAGCCTTTGGAAAAAACCGCGCCACTCCGCCATGAACGCGACAAAGGCGTCGTAGGCGGCATCGCCGCCCAGGGCCTCGGCAAACTGCTCGTCGGTGACGCCCTGCCGGTCGGCCTCCGGCTTGACGAGCACGAAGATCACGGCGACCAGCAGGATGGGGTCGAGCTGCAATCGGGTCAGAAGCGGCGGGCGCCGGCGGCGTCCGTTGCTGTTGCCCGGCCTCGCACCGCCGAGCGGGTCCATCAGGTTGACCTTCAGCTCGTCGCGGACCCGCTTGACCGCGCCGATGGTGAGGTTCAGCGTCCAGGTCCGGTTTTCGGTATCGGTGAACGTCTGCATGGTCGCCTCGCGTGGAGGTTCGGGTTGGGTTGGACGCCGCGGCCGACGGGCTAGCTGCTGTCGTAGAGGACGCCGACCTTGAGCGTCGACGGGGCCGCTACGTCGCCATTCGAGGCCCGGATATCGTTGACCGGGTTGCCGGCGAGCGGATTGGCGATTCCCTGGTCGGAAATCCATGACCAGCTCTCTCCCGCCGGGAGCGTGACGGCCTTCAGCACCGTGGGCGTGACGTCGCGGAACGCGATATGCGACAAGTGGTTCGCACAGGCGACGATGATTTTGACGAGGTCGCCATCGAAGTCGGTGTCGATCTCCACGACCTTGCTCGCCCTGATATCCGAGTCCTCGGCGGGCAGGGCGTCGCCGCTGGCGCCGGTGAACGGCACGTCGTTGCCGGCCACGGTGCCGACTATCGCGCCATAGGCGCACTTGCCCACGCCGTTGGCGTCGATCCAGAAAATGTTGATCACGTCGGCGTCGACGATGCCGTGGCCGGCCCCCAGGGTCAGCGTGCCGTCGGTGTCGTTGGTCCGCGTCGAGAGCGTCCCCGCCTTGGCGGCGGGCAGCGAGACCTCCTGGCCGATCTGACCGGACTCGCTCCGCATTACGGTCGACTGGATCGACAGGCCGCCCACCGACGCGACTTGATGGATGCTTCCGGTTGGCATGGCAGTTCTCCTTGGCGACGTGCCGTCGCCAGCTAAACGGTTCGGTTTCTCCTCGTCACACCACCGCCGGCCAGCGGGTGACGTAGGTCGGCTTGATCGTCACCGAGATCGTCTGTTCGGTCTCGTCCGGGTGCGATTCCTCGAACTTCGTGATCTCCCAGTCCGCGTCGATCCCCTTGCCCGACGCCTTGTCCAGCACCTTGAACGCCAGCGGAGTGTCGGCGTCATAGGCGTTGCGCAGGGCGAGCACGTCGGCGTCCGAATCGTCGTTGATCATCGTGAAGTTGACCTCGACCTTGCGGCGGGTCACCTTCACGACGTGCCACCGCGACCCCCGCCGGCTGATGTCGGCCTCGGACTTGGAATCCGGACGGGTCACGTCGCGGACATTGAGCATCTCGGTCGCGGCCGGCGAACCGGCGTTCCCGCGATACAGTTTTGCGTCGAGTCCTACAAGAGCACCCATGATGGTTGCCTCCTATGGTCTGATGGAATTGGCCCACATGCCCTGGAGCTTCGGCCGCTCGGCCTCGAAGGCCAGTCGCATGGTCGGGCGGGGCGCGATGGTCACGCGCCGCTTGCGGATCGGCCGGCGACGATTAAACACGTTGCTGCGGCCGCTTTCGCGCAGCGCCCCAACATCCGACACCGCTCCCCGGCGGCGCAAGTTCACGCGCCACCATCGACTGCCGGTCCACTCTTCCAGCACGTTGATCGCGCCGCCCTTTTCGAGCACTTCCGGCACGGCGCCAGACACCGGCCGCATCTGGTCATCGAAGGAGACCAGGTTCAGCAGCACCGGACCCACAACGACCGACCGCCGCCGCGGTTCGTAGCCGAAGTAGATCTTCTTGATCGAGCCCTCATGCGCGCTGGGCGGCTTCCCCGGGTCGCTCACCTTCTTCCGCCGGCGGATGCTCGATCGGCCCCGTCTCATCACGTACGCCCCGAACCGCGAAAGCATCCGGCGCGTGCCTCGGTCCGTGGCGTCGGTCACCGCCTTGCGGTCGAAGAACAGGGCCTTGGCCTGGTCGAGTTTGAACCCCGCGCCGATCATGCTTCGATCACCTTGAAGGTGAGGCGGATAATCACCGTGAACAGGTTGAGCGACTCCAGGTGCTCGTAGGCGTAGCCCGCCTCGGCACCCGCCACCGTCTCCACTTTCTCCCAGATCGCCTGCTGCAAGCCGTCGAGCCGCTTCATGGCGAAAAACGCCTCGACCTCCTCCTTCAGCTCGTACACGGCATCGCACTCGACCAGGCTGTCCGGCTTGACGGACCGCTGAAGCGCCACGTCGACGGAGTAGCGGGACTGCCGCCGGGTGCGGTCGGCGATCTCCGTGGTGAAGCCGGCGGGGATCACGGTCACGGTCAGCGCGGCCAGGTTCTCGCGGCGGCGCACCGGGCGATAGGCACGCATCGCCGTGAAGCCCTGGCTGAACGTGTGGCCGTTCAGCGCCTTCACCACGGCGTCGGCAATGTCCAGGTGTCGGCTCATTTCCCGTCTCGCTTCTCCATCGTGGCGCGGATCCAGCGCACGTCCGCCGCCATCTGGGCGAGGTCCCGTTCCACGCTGCGCAGCCGCCGCTCGTGGTCCTCGATCCGCTGTGCCTGTTGGTGGAGTTGCTGGTGGCTCCCCGCCCGATCGGCGGACGCCGCCCACACCGCGCCGAGCACGAGCCCCAGCACGGTGGCGATCGAGGCCGCGATCGCCGCGAGTCGCTTCGCGTTCCAGGTTCGCTTGGGAGTCGGCTTCATTGCACGCTCACCCGCTTCGTGTGCACGCGCCACTGGTTGCTGTAGGGATCGGCCGGCTCGAAGTGCGAGTCGCCGCCGAGCCGCATGGCCTCGTACGTCTCCAGCTTCCCGCCCCGCTGGACGCGGACCTGGTCGCCGGCCTTCGGCTCCACCGGCTCGCCGCCGACGAGCAGCTCGGCGCACGGGATCAGGAAGTCGGTCGCCCGGGCAACGACCGGGAAGCCGTCGGGGCCGACGACTTCCGCGTCCACGTCGGCCATCACGGCGGTCAACTCGATCAGGAGGCCGTCCTGGTAATACTGCACGGCCAGGCCGGCGGCCCGCTGGACCGTGGCACTCAGCCTCGCGACCGCCTTTTCGATCGCGTTCATCGTCGGCTCCGGGCCAGCTATTTCTCAGGAAATGGGGTCGCTCAAAAGACCAGCTCGTGGGTCAGGCTCACCGTCGAGCAGTCGCCCGTGCCGGTCTTCGTGGCGACGATCCGCACGTAGCGCTTGCAGTCGCTCGGGATGCGGTAGCGGGCGCTGGCCGCCGCGGCGCCCTCCCCGCTGGCCCCGGTCTGCACGAGGACCGCGTCGTAGAGCGTCACGGCATCCCCGTAGTTCGACTGATCGGCGTGCTCGACCTTGTAGGTCATCGTCTCCGAGTCGGGGAGTTGCGTGGTCGTCAGCGCCGGGGCGGTGATCTTGCCCTCGACCTCCGGCAGCCGCGCCCCGCGGGCGGTCATCTGGCCGAGGTCGAAGCCGTCGCTGTTGACGCTGCCGGCGCCGTTGCTGAGCGCCTTGGTCTCGATGAACTTGGCGTCTTTGAGTTGAAACTGGGACATGGTCGTTCCTCATGGAATGATGAAGGATGAACGATGAATGATGAACGGAAGACACTCTTAGCGGCGTTCCTCGTTCATCATTCCTCGTTCCTCGTTTACAGCGTCAGGGCCTCGGTGTTCTTGATCGACTCGGTCGGCTGGATCGGCACGCCGAAGGCCTCGGCCGGCGTCGGCGCGGGGGCCCCGGTGGCGTTCGTCGCCGTGCGGCTCGTGCGGAGCTGCTCCAGCGACCGCTTGGTCATCAGGAACACGTCGGGGACGATCCCGACCGGGAACTTGGCGAGCAGCTTGGCCAGCAGGGCGTCGGTCAGCCCCTTGCCCGAGTCCTCGGTGAGCCTCTTGATCCGCCCGATCGAGTTGACCCGCAGGCACTGCAAGCCCGGGTAGGCGAGCATCGCCTGGACGTAGGCGTCGTACTTCTTGTTGTTGTCGTCGAGCACGGTCTCGACGCGGACCTCGTCCAGCGCCAACTGGCCGTTGGCACCCCAGACCCAGCCGACGTCCTTGGGGCCGAACTTGACGGCCCAGACGCTCGACGCGGTGTCGCCGGTCGTCCCTTCGGCGTCGACGACGAGGCCGGAATTGACCACCTGGACCAGGCCCGGAAACCCCTTCGTGTCGCCGAAGGTGCCCGTGCCGTAGTAGAACTGCGTGGCCAGGTGCTGCCAGCTCGCCTCCATGATCGCGCTGGCCTCCAGGGCGATGAAGGCCTGCGGTCCGTCCTCGTGTCGGTCCGCGATCGCCTTGTCGCACTGCCACCGCGGGTCGAAGATGAACGTCTCGACGCGGCGGTTCTCGTACTTGCCGGTCTTCGCCTCGGCGCCCTCGTTGGCGTTGCGGAAGGCGACGGTCGGAAGCGCGATCCGGACCAGCGTCTTGTAGCTGATGCCGGAGATCGTGCGGGCGTAGCCCATGCTGACTTCCGGGTGGGCCTGGACCGTCTCGTCGATCAGCCCCACCAGGCCGTCACTGCCGTTGGCCTTGGCGATGTCCAACAGCGTCGGATACTCGTCTGCCATGATTGGTTACCTCACTCTCGGTTGGTTTGGTTCCTGTTCCGGAGCCGCGCGACGGCGTCCCGTGGGCTCAGCGGGCCGTCGGCAGTTTGATGCTGGCGGCGAAGGCCCCCAGGCGCTTGCCCAGCGTGCGGCCGAGCTGGGTGGGGACCTCGCCGGCCGCCTGCTCCTCGGCCTGGAAGCTGACCGGGCCCGCCTCGCCACGGTCGGCCGCCGCGAGTTTCTTCTTGAGGTCCTCGTTCTCCTTGGCCAGGGCCGCGGCGTGGAGCTGCTGGGCCTCGGCGAACGGCTTGCCCTCGACGAACCAAGGCGCCCCCTGGGGGCCGAAGGCGTCCAGGAATCGCTTGCACTCGGCGCGGGGATCGCCGGCGTTGGCCTGCTTGCCGTCGACGTCGGCCTCGCCGGTTTCGGCGAGAGCGGCCGCCGTCTGGCCGGCCGCCTGCTTGTTCGGCAGCGGCGGCGGGGTCTGCTTGCCGGCGTCGCCGGCCGGCGGCGCGCCGTCCTGAAGCTGCTTGGCGTCCGGGTCCGTGGTCTGGCTCTCGGGTTTCTCGGCCATGGGTGCTTTCTCCTCGTTCAGGATAGTGACGGGCAGCTCGTCGCCCGCCGTGAGTTGCGTTTTCGTGCTGCGGTCGGCGCCGTACGGGCAGATGGCCACGCCCCGGAGGTTCCACTGGCGGAAGATCAGGGCAGGGCCCTCCAACTCATAGCCGTTGACCTTCGCGCTGGTCCCCTCCGACAGCTCCTCGATCTTCAGCGGGCCGCTGAAGAAAATGCTGGCCTCGTACGGCACGCCGTGCTGGGCCTTGTGCGTCACCTCGCTTGCTCGGTCATCCTCGCGGAACGGCACCAGCTCGCCGGAAACCACGAGATCGCCGCTGCCCGTCTCGAACCGGTCGAGGTAGCCGAGGACCTCGTCGTGGGAGTGCAGGTAGTCGACGGGCAGGGCCTTCTTGTGCAGCTTCATCCCGGCCAGGTCGTGGACCACTTTGCCCCAGAACCAGTGATCCACGGGCTTCCCGCTGCGCGCGGTGATCTTGACCGGCACGTTCCGGGAGTCGTCGGCGGCCTCGCCGAACTCGCACGTACCCGCCCGGAAGCGCAGGGCGCCGGCGGGGACTTTGCACGGCCCCGGCTTGACGGGTCCGAGGAAAAACGGCGGGGAGGTTGCCGGCTGGCTGGTTTCAGTCTTCGTCATCGTCCTCGTCCTCGTCTTCGTCGGCTTTCGATTTGGGCTTGGCCGCCGCCGGCTGGCTGGCCTGGTCGAAGCTGAGCGGGACCCCCTTGGCTTCGGCGTAGGCGTAGGCCTCGGCGAGTTGGTCGACGTTCTCGAAGAAGTCGGTGCCGCTCTCCATGCAGACCCGCTGGGGGCTGGTCAGTCCGCCGCGGATGCCGAGCAGGTGCCCCTTGATCTCCTCGGACGGTTTCCACCACGGCACGCCGTCGGGGACCCACTCCCAGGCCAGGTCGGCAAGCTGCATCTTCGCGGGCAACGCGAGCGTGCCGTCGAGGATGAAGAGGGCCAGGCGCCAGGCGGTGATCAAGTTGAGCAGCTCCTGGAGGGCCTCGCGCTTCGTCTTGCAGCTCTTGACGTACTGGATCAGCCCCGCGCGGCTGCCGTAGAACGTGGAAAAACTCTCGTCCAGGAACGAATAGGGAAGGTCGAGACACTTGATCGCAACCAGCAGGATCATCTGCATGAAGGCCTGGAATTCGGTCGGGGGCGTCTTGTTTTCGAGGAACTTGGCGTCCTCGCCGGTGTTCAGGTCGAGGTGAAACGGCCCGCGGCCGAAGTCGATCTCGAACTTCTTCTTCGCCGGGTCGGTCTCCTCGGCCGTCTCCTCCGTCTCCTCGACCGGCGCCGGCGCGTCCTCGTCGTCGCGGTTGGTGACCAACCCGAACAACTGCGCCACCTTGGCCTTGGCCAACGCCAGGTCGAACGACTCGTACGTGTCGCGGAAGCGGTTCAGCGCCGGCGTCAGTCGGCCGATCCCGCGGACCTGGTCGAAGCGCTCGAAGTAGGCGTGCAGCAGGAGGTTGCCGGCCTTGACCATCCGCTCGAACTGGAAGCCGCCGAAGTCGCCCCGCCGGCAGATGCAGTAGGCCAGCGCGCCGCCGGCCTTGTCGACCTTCACGCCGTGGACCAGGTCCTGCTGCTGGAGCGACGCCGGCAGGTCGTAGGGGTTGCGGATCCGGTCCCCCTCGATCGCCTGGAGCTGGCCGCTGGCCAGCTTCATCAGGCCGCAGTCGCCATCGACCACGGCGCGGGCCTCGGTCAGGCGGATCATCCGGGCCAGGCCGTGCCGGCGGGCGACGTCGCAGTTGCTCTTGCGGCCCCACCACTTCATCAGGGCCTCGATCTGGTCGTCCAGCTCGTCGATGCCGTTGCGCGACTGGAACCGAAACGAGCTGACGTAGTCGAGGTGCTTGCGGACGGCCCAGGCGACGATCTCGTAGTTGCGGGCCAGGTCGCGGGCCTCGGCGATCGTCGCCTTCCGCTTCCCCGGCGGGAGCTGCTTGTCCTCGGAGAGGAGCGGCCCGCTGACCGATCGCCGGCGGCTGGTGGGCGTGCCGGCGTCGTAGCCCAGGCGGAACGGCCGGCCGTCGCCGTCGACGATCCGCGAGAGTCGTGTGTGGCCGTTGCGGCGCGGCATGTGGACACTGCCCCTAGTTACCGAGATTGATCGTGGTCACGACCGGGCGCTTGGAGGGGTCTTGCTGCCGGCGCAGTTCGCGGAGCCGCCGGCGGACGGCCTTCAAGTCGTAGGTGACCTTCTGGCCATCCACGCCAACGGAGCTGGCGCCCGTGTTGAGGATCGCCTCCAGCTCGGCGATCTCGGTCTCGACTGACAAGATGCCTCTCCTCTGTTCCGGCCCGCAGCGGGCCTGCCAGTCATTCAGCCTACCGGCCGTGTGGCCCAATTTGGGTCAGAGTGCAACGGATTGACCAAGAAAAGCGCTACGCTGTAGCGCTTATTTCTCCGGCGCCCCTTCATCGGCGGGGGATTCCGCGGGGGGTCGGTTCTCGAAGCACCGATCCACGCGGACTTGCCGGCACTGCTTGCAGCGCGTCCAGCGGCGCACGATGTGCGTGAACGGCCGGCCCTGGGCGTCGGTGCCCGCGTACCCTTGCGTGGTGGTGCGGAAGTACCGTTCGCGCTCGGTGCTGCCGCAGTTCCGGCACCGGCTCTTTGGGGCGTCGACCTGGTCGAGCGCGCGTTTGATTCGCTTTCCCATGGGTGTCTCCTCAGAGGTTGAAATACGAAACACGTCTGCGCGAGCGGCTGCGGCGCGGCCGGCTGGTCTCGGCCGCGGGGAGGGTGATGCCACACAGGGACGCGGCGACCAGGTTGCCGACCGTGCAATCCAGCCAGTGGTTGTCCGGGTTGCCCGGGCGCGGCTCCCACTGGTCGACCGTCCGGCCGCGGGCCTCGGTACGGGTGAAGTACTCGGCACACAGGTGGTCGGCGTAGAGACGGTGGTCGGCGGCCTTGCGGCCGAAGAGTTCCAAAGAGCCCTTGGCCCGATCGCCGCGGGGAACCCGCCAGCGGTCGCGCATGCGGCTCTTCCAGTAGTTCGTGTCGATCTGCACGGTGGGGATCAGGCGCTTGCCGCGCACGCTGGGGATGCGCCAGTAGTGGCCGATCTTGTCCCCCGGGTTTTTCTTGTATTCGCTGAACGGTTTGTTGGCGGCTTTGAGAGGAAGCCCCGTCGACGGCAGCAGCATGGCCGCGAACCGCGACGTGCGGATCGCCTGGTAGACCACGTCCGGCACGTAGCCGGCGTCGACCAGCAAGAGGCGGATTCGCAGGAGCTGGCCGTCCTCGCGCTGGAACTCCCGCGACATCAGCTCCTCCAGGAGCGTCTCCAGCCCGGCCAGGATCGCCGCCTCCTTGCCCGCCCCGGGCTTTTTCCTTTGCATCGACACGCGCGCGTCACGCAAGGTGAAATACGCCCGGTTCTGCTTGGGCCAGGTCCCGTAGTCGATCACCGACCCGGTGAACCCCTCCGCCCACGCCGAGGCCACCCAGTAGAGCAGCTTGTCGTGCACGTCGACCATCGCCGTGACCAGCCCACACTTCAGCGGCACCACGCCCCGCCGGTAGCCCGACAGCTTCCCGGCGATCTCCTCCGGCCGGAGCTGCTCCTCCTCCCCGAGCTGGTCCACCAGCGGCTCATTCTGCCGCTCGGCGAAGAAGGCCGCCTCGTCGAGGATCTTGAGGTTCATCGCGTGCTGGATGCCCGAGATCTCGTCGTCGTTGAATCGCTCCGGCCAGGCCACGCGGGCCCCTTCGTCCATCTCGGCCCGGTGCCGGCGGTAGAACTCGGTGGCCTCGTCGATCGGGCGGCCGTCGGCCTGGCACCGCTTGAGGATCTCGGCGTAGCGGTCCCACAGCTTCTCGGCCTTGGGGAAGCTGTAGACCATCTTGCACCGCTCGCCCCGCCACTCCGGGTGCTTCTCATGGTCGAGCAGCCGGTCGGCCATGTCGTCCGGGCGGATCACGGTGCAGGGGCAGACGGCCGCGATCTTCTTGCCCGGGCCGGCCAGGCCGAGGATCGCCCCGGCCAGGACCCGCTCGCGCTTGGCGGTCATCGGCGGGGAGTCGGCCGACTTGTCGGTCTGCGGGTCGTCGAGGATCACCAGGCTGGGGCGAACCGGGCGGCCGTCGGCCCGCTGGTGCTTCATGCCGCGGATCCGCCCGGTGAGGCCGGCGACCTTGATGATCACGCCCGAGGCTGCGCTGCCGGGGATGGTGGGCAGGATGATCTTTTTGCGGGTCCAGGAGATTCGGGTCCGCTCTCCGTCGAAGAGCTGGCCGCGGGCCCGGTTGGTGATCCCCTCCAGGCGCCGGATCGGGTAGCAGACCTCGGGGAAGTCGTCCACAAGAAGGTCGTTGGTTTCCAGCTCGGTCTTCACGGCGTCGAGGATTTCTTCGGCGCTGGACTCCTCGGCCCCGATCACGGCGATGAACTCCCGCAGGCCCTTCAGGGCCGCCCAGATGGCGGCCCGCTCGCAGATCGAGGTCTTGCCCGATCCGCGGGGCATGGCGTAGGCGAAGAGGCCGCCGCGCGTGGCGGCCGCACGAATCGCCCCGATCACCAGGCGGTGGTCGTCACAAAAGGGGAGCGAGAACGTGTCGGGGAAATAGGCAAGCAGGAAAAACTCCAGCGACTCCAGGGCCCGGGCCCGGCGCTCGGGGTCGGCCACGTCGGGCAGCGGGGCGATGTCCCGCCCGGAACGCGACAGGGCGGCGTTGCGGGCCCGGGCACGCTCCTTGAGCTGCTCGTACCCCTCGGCCGCCGGCGGCGATTGGGGGCGATCCTGGGCCGCCTGGTGGCGGATTTCGGCCAGCCATGCGGCGTAGCGGAAGAGGTCCACGTGGCGGCCGTCGCCGATGCGGAAGCCGGCCCGGGCGCGGTGGTCCCGCAGGCGCCGCTCGCCAAGAACCTCGCCCAGCGGGGTGGAGTTCAAGAGCCGGACCAGCTCGGCCGGCCGGAGGTCTCTGGGGTCGATCGCCACGCCGTCTTCCTGGAGCGCGTCTCGCAGGGCGGCGGCCGCGGCGGCGACCAGCTCGTCGGCCGGCGTCATGGTGCCTCCGCCCTGCTTGTCGGATTTGGGGCACAGCGCAGGGCCTGCGCGCGCCGATTTCTACCGGTAGCCATCGTGCTGCTCCGTTCAGCGTGGTGGTCAGGGGGCCGCGTGCGGGTGCGTGCGATCCGCCGCGGTCCCCGCTTCTTTATGTCAGGTCAGGGTGTCTCTTTGACCAGCCAGGCCGCGTAGTGGACCAGGTGGACCGTGCCGTCGGCGTTCCGCGGGGCCCCGGCCGCCAGGTCGGCGGCGATCATTTCCTGAGAAATATCCCCGCCCCCGGCGGCCGAAAGCAGCCGGGCGAGGTCCTCGGGGGATAACGCCTGAGGGTTAAGGGGAGCCGGCCCGTCGCCGGGGTTCTTCGCGCTCATCGGGTATTACGCTTGGGGCGGAAAGTATTTTGGAGAATCCGCGCGCCGGGGGTCGGATTCCGCTTGATGCCCGCGGGAAAACATGGCTCCTGTGTGGGTGATACAAGGGCAAACACACCACCAACCGCGAAAGGAGAAGAAGATGAACGCGAACCGCCAAAACCTGGAGATTGGCGACGACCTGGCGATCACCAAGACCACCCGCCGGGCCGCCGGCGCGGGGACCTGGGTGATCGGGACGCTCAACGGCCATCGCTTCGACGCGCTGGTCTTTCCGGAGCACGCCGAATGCCCCGACTTCGAGCTCGGCGACAGCCGCATCTCGAAGCTCTGGATCAAGCGGCTCTCGGACGAGCGGGTCGTCTGTAACTTCGACCGGGGCTGGGACATCCGCCCGACCACGAAGACGGCCGCGGCGATCGTCGACTTCCTGGCCGCCGGCCTGGCCGACCACACCTACGCCAAGTAAGGAGAGAACCCCATGCCACTCAAGGCCACACATGTCATCACCATTCAGGCCCGCCGGCACCCGAACGCATTCGAGGCCCTGCAGGATATGGACGCCGCCGGCGACGTCGACCACGCCATCCTGCTCGGCGGGATGTACCTGACCGTGACGCAAACCGAGGTCGACCGGCTCGAGGCGGCCGGCGTCGGCTTCGCCCTCTTGTCCTATCACGAGCCGACCGGGCGGATCATGACGGTCCCGGTGGGCGACTGAACGCCAACCCCAAGAAGCCCAAGAATGCCAAAGACCAAGAAGCCACCGCTGCCGCCGGGAACGCCCGTAACGGTCAACATCGCCCAGGGGCACGCCGTCGCCCGGGGCGTTGTGGCGGCGGCCGAGTATGACGACGGCTGGATGTACCGGGTCGACATCACCGATGGCGACCACTGCGACGCGCATCGGAACAACGCCGGCGAACTGTGGGTCTGCGACTTCGAGGTCACCCCAATCAACCGGTGAACGGGGAAGAAGATGAACCCGACCGTCGAATCCACCGAATACGCGACCCGCGCGGGGCAGCTCCGCCCGGGCGTCGTCTTCTGGGCCCGCGGCGGCCCGTACTACCGGCTGGCCAGCGGCCGGCGCGTGCGGATGTCCGAGCGCGGGCCTTTCATCTTCCGCCGGGCTTGCCAGCAGGGCGATCGCCGGTGGATCGAGGCACGCGGCCCGAACGGGTTCTGCGTCCTCAACGTAGGCAAGGAGTATCCGTCCCGGGTCGTGCCCGGGATGATCATGCGACCGTATCGCATCACCCAAGTTCGAGAGGAGAATGTCATGGCAACGAAGACCAAGCGTGCGAAGTCCAATGGTGGAACCACCAAGAAGACCACCAAGAAGGCCGCCAAATCGCCCACGGCGGCCGCCAAGGCCAAGGCGACGCCCAAGGCCAACGGCAAGGCCAAGCCCAAGAAGGCCGCCACACGGGCGAAGACGGGCGAACCGAAGGCCAAGAAGGCCAAGCGCCCCAGCGGCCTGGACGCCGCCGCCCGGGTCCTGGCCGAGGCGGGCGGGCCGATGTCGGCCAAGGAGATCGTCGAGGCGGCCGCGGCCAAGGGCTACTGGTCGTCGCCGGCGGGCAAGACGCCGCACGCGACGATCTACGCCGCGATGATCCGCGAGATCGCGGCCAAGGGCAAGGCCGCGCGGTTCAAGAAGGTCGACCGCGGCCGCTTCGCCGCCAACGCCCGCACCTAAAGGCATCGCCGCCTCACTTCCCAGCCCGGGCCCGCCCGGGCTTCTTTGCGGCCTCGCGCTGGGCCTTCTGGCCGGTGAACTCCTCCCAGCGCCGCACGATCACGTCGCAGTACGGCGGGTCGAGCTCCATGAGGAAGGCCCGCCGGCCGGTCTGCTGGCAGGCGATCAGCGTTGAGCCGCTGCCGCCGAACAGGTCCAGCACGTGCTCGCCCGGGCGCGAGGAGTACTGCACCGCGCGGACGGCCAGCTCCACCGGCTTCTCGGTCAGGTGGACCATCTTGTTCGGGTTGACCTTCTTGACCGACCAAGTGTCGCTGGCGTTCTTGGGCCCGAAGAACCGATGGGCCGCCCCTTCACGCCAGCCATAAAAGCACCACTCGTGGTTGCCCATGAAGTCCTTGCGGGTGAGCACCGGATGCTCCTTGACCCAGATGATCGCCTGGGAGAAGTACAGGCCGCACTCGGCCAGGGCCGGCGGGTAGTTCGCCACGTTGGCATAGCCGCCCCAGACGTAGAACGACCGGCCGGGCAGCAGCACGCGGGCCGCCTGGCCGAACCAGGCACGCAGCAGCCGCGCGAACTCCTTGTCGCTGACGTAGTCGTTCTCCAGCGGGCGGTCCTTGGGCCGGAGTTTCTTGGTGGTCGGTTGGCTCTTCGCCGGATGGCGGGCCACGTCGCGGGACTGGTTCGTCGTGCGCCGTTTGCCCGCCGCGGCGATCGCGTTGTTGCTCCGCGGCTCCACCTTGACGTTGTAGGGCGGATCGGTGTTGACCAGGTGGATCGGCTGGCCGTGGAGCAGGCGGTCGACGTCGGCCTGGGCGCCGGCGTTGCCGCACAGCAGCCGGTGCTCACCGAGGATCCACAGGTCGCCCGGGCGCGTGACCGGCTCGTCGGGCGGCTCGGGCACCTGGTCCGGGTCGGTCAGGCCCTCCTTCACGCCGGCGTCGAGCAGCTCGGCCAGCTCCTCGGCCGAGAAGCCCAGCAGCCCCAGGTCGAGCCCCGCGCCCTGCAGCTCGGCCAGCTCGATCGGCAGCAGCTCGAGATCCCAGTCGGCCAGCTCGCCCGTCTTGTTGTCGGCGATCCGGTAGGCCCGGGCTTGGTCGGGCGTGAGGTCCCGGGCGACGTGGACGGGGACCTCCTCGAGGCCCATCTTCACCGCCGCCTTGTAGCGGACGTGGCCCACCGCGATCACGCCCTCGGCGTCGACCACGATCGGCTGCCGGAAGCCGAATTGGCGGATGGAGGCGACCACCGCGTCGACCGCCTGGTCGTTGACGCGCGGGTTCTGCTCGTAGGGCCGGATCTCGGACAGCTTCCGCAGCTCGATCTTCATACAACACCTCGACTTGCGCCCCGCGGCGCCGTGAAAACAAACTCTACGCAATACGGCGAC
>Ga0180437_10004732_pt1 | contig 19116 bp, 16 predicted proteins | sample SS_ome_4_FD_132410 | JGI IMG/M metagenome (GOLD analysis project Ga0180437, IMG submission 132410) | Hypersaline lake sediment archaeal communities from the Salton Sea, California, USA - SS_3_D_1 metaG | ecosystem: Environmental > Aquatic > Non-marine Saline and Alkaline > Hypersaline >... | reverse complement strand
GCATCGTTACCAATGCCGCCGCATGACTCGGGGCCGATGTGGTCAGCTACTCCTTCATCGTGAGGAACTCTCATCCTCTACCTCCTGCCGATTTTAATCGACGCTTTCTGCCTGGCACCTTTTCTGGACCTTTTCTATTTCTGTTTTTTCCAGGTCGGTTATATCTATTATAGTATCCAAATCAAATCCCTTTCTCAGCATCTGCTTTGCATTCTCTTTTTTTCCTTCAACTTTTAAAACCTCGGACTGGAAAGACGCGAAGAGGGCTTTATCCCATCAGGGAACCATATGGTTCTATTTTAGTTCTTTTACAGAACCACTTTCAATGTAATCATTTAAAAAATAGAGAAATCACATATGAAATAGAATTAAAGGAAAAGAAGTTATAATCAGAGTTTTAAAACAAAAATTCCGTAATATTGAGATTGCAACTATAATGTGTTATTATGTTACTGGTTCTGGTACAGAACCGATTAGATAGATATTGGTTCTATTACAGAACCGGAAGGAAAATTTGGGATAGACGAAAAAAAAAAGAAAAACAAGGAGAAGTATTAAAAATTAATGGATGATGGAGGTGAGCAAAATGAAAATAAAACATTGTATATTTATCATTTTCTTCGTTTTATTGGTCTATACTTACACTTACAGTTGTTCAAGTGGCGATACGAATTCCACAACACCGGAAAGCCTTTTTAAGGGATTTGCCGCTGCTATAAAATCCAGTGACGAGGCAAAAGCTGAAACCTTTTGTACAAAGGAGTTCTGGAATGAGAAACGGGATTCGGGAAAGAGGATTTTCAAACAAGCCACCAGGAAAAAATTTGAGATGAGAAAAAATAATGTTCAGATCAGTAGTGAAGGGAAAAAGGCTGTTGTTACAGTGGATATCACTCAAAACGGAAAGGTTGTTGACCAGGTTTATTTTTATGCTATTGACGTGAAGGGTAAGTGGTTGTTTGATGGGATGGACGAAAATAAAAATCATACGGGACATTATTTGGAGGGTCGCTTGCCAGCTCGTTTTTATCTTTCCGATTATTCTGGAAATTCTGAGCTGGAGGAACTTGGTACAAAACTTATTCAAACGGCTGCTCCTCTCCAGGACGCCGCGGCTGATCCGGTGAAACAGGAATCCTTACTAAAAGGCTTATTAATCGGTGATCCTGGAAAAATCCATTCAGAATTGCGCTTACTTTTAAAGGTTTCTAATATGAAACTAAAGGTGGTTGCCACCCATATGGTGGATTCTATCCGCCGGGGAGCCATTGTCATTAATGATGAAACCGGAAAGGAAAAGGTGTTTATTTATGTTGCCAGAGAGGATGATGGCTGGATGCTTATTAACTGTTACACCGGGTGGCTGAGTGGAGAAGCTATTTTGAGGTAATAAGAAAAGTATCAAATGCCAATTTTTTTATAATATTCTCATTGGGCGAAACTCTCTTTCACCTCGTGGACAATCTGGTCAAAGGTGGGGATTTCCTCTTTAAAATAAAGGCCCAGGTAAATGGGGTCTGTGCTCTCGCTCATTTGTATGGCACGGGTACGTTCATTGGTGGTATAGTCATCTGGAAGCGCTGTTACTGATTCAAATACACTTTTATAGGTAATGAGTTTATTAAATTCCACACAGGGGGAGAGATCGTGAACAAAGGAAAATCCTTTGTGTTGGATGGCCTGTAGAATAAGCTGGGCGACTTTGTCACGCTCCCTTGAAAAGGTGCGGGCCACAAAAGTGGCACCGTAAGCCAGAGCCAGGGTCGTGGGGTTCAGGGGCCGCGCAATATTTCCATAAGGTGATGTGGCACTCTTCATACCGACGGGGGAAGTGGGGGATATCTGACCTTTGGTTAAACCATAGATGCTGTTGTCTAACAGGATATAGGTGATATCGAGGTTGCTGCGGGCAGCATGGGGAAAATGACCGCCGCCAATACCGACTCCGTCACCGTCACCCCCTACTACAACAACTGTTAAATCAGGGTTGGCGATCTTAACGCCGGTGGCAATGGGGATGGGTCTGCCGTGCAATCCATGAAAACCAAATCCTTTGATGAAAAATGGAAACCTCCCGGAACAACCGATACCAGAGACCAGTACCAGGTCTTTTGGAGGGATTTTCATTTGTTCAACTGCTTCATATAAGCCATGAAGGACTGTAAAATGACCACACCCGGGACACCATGTGGGCAGATCATCTCTCCACACCTGGGTTCTGGCAGCTTTGGCTTCTTGTAACCCTTCAAGGACAGTGCGTTTACTTAGAGAGTCCATGGTTTGCCTCCAAAATTTTTTCAGCGATTTTAAGGGGACTGACTGGATTAACTGCAGGGATGTGGATTTCCATTGGTTTTATGCCATATCGCGATTTTAACAATGCTGCATACTGGCCTTGATAATTCATCTCAGGCACGATAACCCGCTTACATGAATCAAAGAACGCTCGAAAAGAGTCTTCATGCTGAGGATGGATCATGATCGATTTGATCAATTTGGATTTGACTCCCTCCTCTCTGGCAATTGCCATTCCCTCTAAAATGGCTCCGATGGTGGAACCCCAACTGGCAATTCCAATTTCTGCATCTTTATCTCCAAGGATGTCGGCCCTGGGAAGATCAACCACCATGGATTCAAACTTGCGATGCCTTTTGGCGGTCATCATAGTGTGAACTTCCGATTCGTAGTTGGGGGTTCCTCTGATGGTATGTTCCAGACCGGTAATGGTATAGAACGCGCCGGGTTCACCGGGAACGATAAGAGGCGACACTCCATCATCGGTGATTTTATAACGTAAATAATTGTTTAACTGATCGGGAGACGGTTTTTTACGGGTACAGCGATCCCGTTCAATGGTTTCCTGGATAAAAACGGTCTCAATTCGCTGACCCAGAAATAAATCACTGAGAAAAATGACCGGGGTCTGGTATTTTTCAGCAATATCAAAGGCCAGTTGGATGCCGGTGTAACATTCTTCTGAGGTGGAAGGTGCCATTACCACTCGCGGTGAATCACCGGCACCACCGTAAAGGGCAATATTCAAATCACCCTGTTCAACTTTTGTGGGAAGCCCGGTAGAGGGTCCTCCCCGCTGCACATCCACGATAACGGCCGGGATTTCTGCCATTACTGCCAGGTTAATCATTTCACTCATTAAACAAAGGCCAGGGCCTGCCGTGGCGGTCATGGCCCTTTTCCCGACGAAAGATGCACCCAATACCGCTGATATGGCTGCAATCTCATCCTCTGCCTGGATGCACCACCCCTCCAATTTGGGCAGCTCTTTTGCTGTAATCTCCATAATTTTGGTAGCAGGGGTTATGGGGTAACCGGCAAAAAATTTTAATCCGCATTCTATGGCCCCTTTGGCCAATGCATCATTGCCGCTGATCAACTGCCGCGGCGATAATCCCTCCTTCACTTCAAACGGGTGATTCAATGGAAAATGCTCTTCACAATATTGGTAACCCAGTTGAAAGGCGTTGATGTTGGCCTCCAATACTTTTTCTCCTTTTCGAGTGAATAGTGTTTTTATTCGATGGATAAACATATCCGGAGGCAGGGAATAGAGAAAACACAGAGCGCCCATTGCCACCAGGTTTCTCCCTCTATTGGTTCCTGACGCTTCATTTGCCAGCCATTTGAGAGGAATACCATAGCCATGGGCTTCTGAAGGGATATGAGCGGCCAGGCTGTTTTCTTCTGTTATATCTCCTGGTGTGCTGGAGTCGTATATGATCCCTCCTCCGGGTTTAACATCCTTTACCTCTGCGATGGATTCCTTTGCAGCCATGCCGATTAGCAGGTCGATACCGTCACCCATACTGTAGACTTTTGAGGTGGAGAATCGCACCGTCGTGGTGGATTTGCCCAGGCCGCGAATTTCCGCACTGTATATATCATTCACCATTACCTCTAACCCAATACCAGCACATGCCCCGGCAAGAATTTTTCCTGAGGTTACAATACCGTCACCAGCAATACCGCAAAAACGGATACTTAATTCATTTTTTTTGGACGTCATCTCCACCACCTTGCTCGCAATGATTTTCCCTTGAGATTAAATACAATGGTTTTTTGAATTTTATACGTCTCACGTTGTCCAGCCATATTCTTCCCTGCCACTTCACCCTGTTCCTGGGCATTGGACCAGCCGAAATTGATCCAGTAATTTTTAAGACCTGGATGGTAAATTTCCACACAATCGCCGGCAGCATAGATATCCTCCTCAGAGGTTCTCATTTGCTCATCCACCAGTATCCCCAATTTTTTCTCAATCCCCGTGCCTTTGATACACGTTATATTTGGCTTGTAATGATCCCAGGCAAACACAATATCGGCCGTAAGCTTCCTCTGTTTTAATGTTAGCACCTGGAAACAGTGGTTCGATTTTTCTATAGATATGACCCGGTCTTCAGTGATTATTTCAATTCCTTTCTCTTCTAAAAATTCATGCAATTCACCGTAAAACTCAGGTTCAACCAAATCCCAATCAGCCCTTGTCCCTCTTATGATATAGACGATCTGTTTCTCCAGGTTATACAAGCCGCAGAGCAGATCCAAACTGCTTAATCCCTCTCCAAAAACGATGCATTTTTGGATAGAGGGCATTTTTCTTTTTAATAGACAGATATCTTCCAGCGAATAGTAGCGCTGGATATGTTTTTGAAAAGGCTGCAAAACAGGTCCCAGGCCAGGTGTTCCACCTGTGGCGATGAGAAGCTTATCGTAATGCACCACTTCATTATGAAAAAGCTTGATGCATTTTTTCTGGGGATGAATGGCTTTCACATGTTCACCTTTGCGAAACGTCACACCTATTTTTTTAAAAACTGAAGCTGAGGTATGGATTAACTCATCTTCTTTAATGGAATCGCAGAGAAAATCGGTTAACATATAGCGGTTATATGGGGAAAAACCCTCTTCCCCTAAGATAACCACTTCCCCACTTGTATCGATCTCCCGGATTGTTTTGGCTGCAGTGACTCCAGCAGCTCCGGCACCGATGATCACGTATTTCATTAAGGCATCTCCTTATTTCGATTTTTTGTTATAGACACATAAAGACAATTATTCCAAACATTCATTTTAAATTCTCTCCGTGTTCCTCCGTGTTCGTCCGTGGCTTTTTTTTTCATTTTATCACCTGCAGCATTCAAGGTTCATTTCTCTTCGACGACTTCAAGATTGTATTTCGAGATGGAAATACAGTCCACCGGGCATGCACGGACACAGTTTCCGCATCGAATACATTTGTTGTTGTCAATGGTAATGGCCTGCACTTCATCCCATTGATTTGTCTCGATATAGTGCAAATCGCCATCCTCAGTGATTTGAATATCCTTTGCCATCTTAATGCAGTCCACCGGCATCACATCAATACAGGCCAGGCAGTATATGCATCGCTTAATATCGATTTGAAAGTTGTAATGGCAGAGGTAACAGCGCCGGGATTCAATCAAGGACGTTTCTTTTGAGAATCCCAATTCCACCTCTTTATTTTTTATCCGCCGCTCATAGAGTGGGGTTTCATCCATCCGTTGTCTCGGGATAAAATCGTAATCTCGCTTCCGATCTGTCTCCTGGACTTCATCTATGGTAATAATATCTTGAAGGTTTTTTATGTTAGAGAGAAACTTGTGAATTTCCCTGGCCTTTTTCCGCCCATCTGCTGCTGCTTCTATCACAGTGGAAGCCCCATTGCGAAAATCACCGGCGATAAAGAAATTATCCCGGGGCTCGCTTTCATCATTGCCCACGATCTCTTCCTCAGCCTTTTGACCGATGGCAAAGATAACGGTATCGGCCTCCATTAAAAATTCCGATCCCTCAATAGGCGTGATGGATCGATCCTCTTTAATGGAATTGTGGACAAACCGAATGCCAGTGGTATGACCGTCCTTGCTTTCTATGCTCACCGGTGAAACCAGGAAAAAGAGGTGAATATCTTCGGCTTCCATAGCTACTCGTTCATGGGTGCTGACATACATATCGTCTTTTGTGCGGCGGTAAGCCAGTGTGACATGTTTAGCACCCAATCGGTGGGCCATCCGTGTACAATCCACAGCAGTAAATCCACCGCCAATCACCACGACTTTTTCCATATTTGAATTAATTGCCGTCTCTTCACGCCCCTTCTTTGTGGTGTTGGTGGTGGTGTTGGCAGCAATCATAAAATCGAGCCCCCAGGAAACGCCTTTGCTCTCTATACCTGGTATATTACTGACCTTGGGGAGTATACAGCCACCGGCAAGCAAAACTGCATCGTACTCTTTTTTTAAATCTTCAATTTCCGCTTCATTTTTAATCCTGGTATTGGTTTTAAGGGTCACTCCCAGTTCAATAATGGATCTGACATCTGCTGCCACCACATCATAAGGCAGGCGAAATTGAGGGATACCGTAGCGAAGCATACCCCCGGGTTGGTCGAATTGTTCGAGAATAGTTACCTGGTATCCCTGTAATGCCAGGTCATTGGCAGCCGTGAGCCCAGAGGGTCCTGCGCCGATGATACATACTTTCTTGCTGTTGGGCTTGATGTCCAGTTTAAATGGCTGCATACCGAAATCGGCGGCCGCCCGTTTAAGAAAACAGATAGACACCGGGTCGCCAAGGCCATCCCAACCGTGTCGGCAAACGTCTTCACAGGGTCGGTGGCACACCCGACCCAGTACGCCGGACAGCACATTATCCATCCGATTGATGCGGTAGGCGGTCTCGTAATCACCCTCCATAATGGCTTGAATATATCCGGGAATATCGGTCATAATGGGACAGGCAGCTCTGCAAGGAATATTCACATCGATCCACTTCCTGTCGATTATATCTGTTGAGACCTGGGTATGCTTACGCCCATTCTTTTTTTTCATTTAATGGCTCCATAATAAATTGATTTCCATTCTATTTAAACGCATTATAGTTATTAATAATTGGTAATAAAACATTTTAACTAAAATCCGTTTAATTTTCAACTGATTTAATTTTGAAAAAATTTCAAAAAAATTTATAAAAAAATTGAATTATTACTATCTTGGTTATACAATAATATGATAAATCTTTTGTAATTTGAAAAGAGTAAGGAGAAAAAAATGGTTAAGAAAGCGTCAGATATGATGGAGCTGGGAAAATTTCTTTTTTCCTATCTTCGAGATCGCGGTGTCACGCATTGTTTTGGGATACCCGGTGATTATATTTTATCGTTATTCAAAGCGTTGGAAGAGACACCAGGAATTACGGCGGTTGTGCCGACCCATGAACCAGCGGCTGCCTTCAGTGCCGATGCATTCGGTCGGATAACAGGTCTGGGAGTGCTTCTTGTTACTTACGGAGTGGGAGGATTTAATGCAATGAATGGCGTTGCCTGCGCCCATGCAGAATCTTCACCGTTGCTGGTTATTAGTGGAGGACCACCCACCAGTATGAGTAAAAATGGAGATCCTTTTGCCCCAGCTGCTCATCATTATGTAAAGCATCTCTCGTCACAGCAGGAAGCATATCGTCATGTCACCGATATGGACCTTCGTATCGAGTCTTTGGAAACGGCTGCAAATAACATCGTGAAAGCAGTGACTCATACCGTGGAAAAAAAACGCCCCGTTTACCTGGAAATACCCACAGACCTTATGAGTTCAAAAATTCCAGTTAAAAAAAAAATTGATGATAAAATCAGTGAACGTTTGGATGCGAATGAAGATATAGAAGTCATTGAACGGGCAACCTCCTATTTTGTTAACCGTATTGAAGAATCAAAGAATCCTGTAATTGTAGCCGGGGTAGAAACGGGTCGCTACGCTCTTCAAGATGAAATTCTCCACATCATGGAAACAGCTCATATTCCTGTTGCCACCAGTATCCTGGGTAAAGGTATTTTTGATGAGTCAAAACCTGGAATTCTTGGTGTATATGCTGGAGTCATCAGTCAGTCCCCTGAGATTCGAAAAATTGTTGAGGAGTCAGATTTGGTTATTTTGCTGGGAGTAAAGGTGACAGATGTTAATTGCGGGGCTTTTACTGCAGATTTAAAAAGGGAAAATATCCTGATCGCAAAATCGGGATGGGTTGGCGATGGATATATGCGCTTTTCCGAAGATATTCCGTTTGACAGGTTTATCACTCGTCTCTCTCAAAAGATTACTCCATCAGACCATGCAAAGCATTGGCCAGATATTCCCAAACAGGACCTGAAAACCAGCCCTGTTTTAATGGACCGTTATCTGGCAGTCATAAATGATGCACTCGAAAACAATCATATCGTTATTGCTGATACAGGAGATTCCTGCTATGGTTCTCTTTTTATGAATACTCGCCGTAGGAATGGGTATATGGCTCCCACTTTCTATAATACAATGGGATTTGCTGTACCGGCCGCTCTGGGTGTTCAATTGGCTGTTACTGATACGGATAATTCATGTAGACCTATCGTCCTGGTGGGGGATGGGGCATTTCAAATGACGGGATTGGAACTATCGACACTGGTGAAATGGGGTTTAAACCCGATTGTAATCATATTCAACAATAGTGGATATGGGATGCAGAGAATTTTTGTTGATGGTCCTTTTAATGATATTAAAGGATGGGATTATACCCGGATTGTTGACCTGGTTGGAGGCGGCAAAGCCTGGAAAGTTTCAACTGCTGAAGAGATGCAAAAGGCCCTGAGGGAAGCCAATGAATATTTCACAGGTCCATCACTCATAGAAGCATTCGTTCCGAAAGGAGAACTATCTACCGGGCTCAAGACATTTGGTAAAACAATTTTGCGGGAAAAGAGTGGGATTTGTCCGCTCAACCAGGAGAACGAACCCTGCAGTCATCAACACCATTGTGCGTTTTGCCGTGCCACTATTTGGAAGTGAAGATTTCCCTGTATTGGAGAACACGTTATTTTAGCAAACGCTGTGACACCTGGAAGTGCAGGGTTAGTAGGTTTTTATGCCCCTATAGGCATGAGTGATTTTTTTCACGTAAGTTTGGTAATCGAATCCTTTAAAGGTGGGGCTATTTTTATTGTGGCACTTGATGCAAAGGGCATCGATAGGTATCATCAGGCCGTTTTCAACCGCTGCCAGTTCGTCTTTCATATGCCTTATATCTTTGTATAAGGAACCGGGGCCGTGGCAGGATTCACATTGAACGCCTTCGAAGTCACGCGCATTGGTGGAGCCCAATTTGTAACCGCCATCGTTAAAACCGGTTACATGGCATTTCAGGCACCGGGGATTCTTTTCTTCCCCTTTGGCCTTCAACGTTTCAAACGCCTTTGCATGAACGGCTTTTTCCCATTTTTCATACACATTTGAGTTTTTGGGACCGATATGGCATCCTTTGCAGTTTTTGGCCCCCACATAGGTGGCTTTCTGATTGTAAACCAACGAAAATAGAAATAATACACATAAGGTCGTTAACATTAATTTTCTCATTTTAAATGTCCACTTAGTATATAGTTATAAGGGATTAAGGAATAAAAGTCAATTGTTTTACCCGATAATTTTTATTCAAAGTGTTTTTATAGGAATCAATTAAAAGTTCGTCTGTCCTCTAAAAACTAAAAATGCTCATAATGGATGCAGATAACATTACTGTTGCTAACAGTATCCCGGGGAAAGGTACTTTTAATGAGTCAAGGCCTGGAATTTTTGGTGTATATGATGGAATTATCTATCTGGAAGTGAACGTATCCCAGGCTGCACGTACAGCTGCCCCTGTCATTTCAATAACCGGCTCCATTCTGTCGGCTGGTGCAAGTCCCAGTTCCGCTGCAACTTTCATGATGGAGACATGTCCCACCCAGACCTTACCCTGGTCTTCATAAACTGCAAAACTACAAGGGAAAAGCAAACCAACATCTTTTGATACATCAAGGGCTGCTTTTGCAAACTGCGGTGCACATGCAAGAATAATGGTATATCTCGAATAATTGTCAATACCCAACTTCGTTTTGATTATATCATCGATGTTTTTGGTGAGCATATGGCTGAAACCTTGTTCCACAATGATTTTTTCAATGTGTTTAACCGCATCTTCAAAATCCATATCCAATACTTTTTTTAACGGTTCTACCATTAGATTAACCTCCAATAATTAATTTTATCATATTTTATCATCATCGTCACTGATCATAATGATAAAAATGACTTAAGATTGGGTTGATCCAGGTTGGAAACATGTCGATTTTTTAAAAATTACAAAATACAAATCACAAATCACAAACAAATTCCAAACCACAAATTATAAATTAAAAACAAGACCTTTTAAGGCTAGAAAGTAAAAAGAAAAGCTCATTTTGATCCTAAGTACATCACGTGCAATAGAAGCTCGGTTAAGATGTTTGTAATTTTGGTCATTGGAATTTGTAATTTGCTTGTAATTTGTATTTTGGGATTTGTAATTTAAAGGGCTTCACATGCATGGTCAGCCATAACGGAAATAAAAATATCGACAACATGTTAGTAGATAATTTTTGGCAAGCGCCTAATTAAAGGAACCCAGGTTAAGGCTGAGGTGAGGGAGAGCGTAAAGTCGCAAAGGAGGTGGAGGAGGATAGTGACTTATCGACTCTTCCCTTTACCTCAGCCTAAACCCGAATTCTACTTCTAAAAATACGTTTCTGCCTTCGCAATACGTTTCAAGGCCTCCTCTTGGATCCGGCACCTGGAAATAGACATTTTGACCATCGCTGCCGCCTGTATAAAATATCTCAATTTTTCCATGACCGCCAAAACGTGTAATCGGATCATTGGTGTATTGGTTCATATTATCTGCCTCCTTAAAACAGAGCCAGGCTGATTGAATAGGCAAAAAGCCCTCGTTCCTTCAGCTCGCCAAATGATATCAATTTTATTTCTGTCATCATATTCTTATTACACCTATCTCATTTGTAATACGATTACAACTTGTAATGATTACAAAACTAGTATAATATAAAATCTCAAAAATTTCAACTAAAAAAGAAAAAAAATTTAGAATAACTCAAATGATTCACCACATGCTGGCTGTGTCAAATGAACCTTCGCAAGTGCTCAAACCAGCGAAGCCGGAATGCGACCCTGAAATAGAAAATTAGCCACCAAGACACGAAGGCCCCAAGGTACACCAGTGATTTTTATAGTGCCTAAACATGGGCGATCAAGAATCAACTATACCAGTCTAATTTACTTTACTTTATTTTAATGATATTATATAATAAAAAGGTAATTTTATTCTATCGGACGTTTCTGAATGATGTGGAAACATCCGATTGGAAAAAAGGAGTGCAATATGATGAAAAAAGATGAATTAAACAATATCTTGATTAAACTTCAGTCCAGTTCCAATGATTTTGAAGCCAGTGCAGTTGTATCGGAGGATGGTTTGATGATTGCCAGTCTACTTCCCCAAGGGCACGATGAGACACAGGTTGCTGCTATGAGTGCAGCAATAATGTCAATGGGTGCAAAAGCCGCAAGGGAACTTAAACGGGGCAATCTCCAACAGATTTTTGTTAAAGGAGACGACGGTTATGTGGTGATTATGCAGGCGGGACCTCATGCTGTAATTCTTGGGCTTGCCCGAGAGGATGCTAAATTGGGTCTTATTTTTCTTGGCCTTTCCCGGGCTGCAGAAGAGACCAGAAAAGTCCTGGAATCCATCTAATGGATTTTCAAAAGGAGACGTATAGATGATAACGTTATATGATTCGGATCAACATAAAAATATCATGTTCTATGATCTCACAAAAGGTGAAATGGTACAGGCAAATCAACACATCATTATCGATGGTAATGAGGCAATGTTGATTGATCCTGGCGGGCATAAGGTTTATTCAGAGCTGATTTCCCAAATGGCCGCTTCAGCCAGGATCGAAAACCTTAAATATTTATTCTTTTCTCATCAGGATCCCGATATTATTGCTGCTGCCAATGGGTGGCTGATGTTAACGGATGCAACAGCATATCTCTCACAATTATGGATGCGTTTTATTCCCCATTTTGGAGTGGATGACTATGTTGTTAATAGAATTAAAGCAATACCTGACGAGGGTATGAGCCTGTATCTTAATAGCAAGGAATTAAAAGTGATCCCCGCTCATTTTTTACATTCACCCGGGAATTTTCAGGTTTACGATCCTATTTCAAAGATATTGTACTCCGGTGATTTAGGTGCATCACTTGGCAGCGGCCAGACCTCGGTGGCGTCTTTTGATGAACACATTCCGTTTATGGAAGGTTTTCACAAAAGATATATAGCCAGTTCCACTGCCCTGAAAATGTGGGTAAAAATGATCAGAGATCTCGACATTGAGATTGAAATGATTGCCCCCCAGCACGGTGCCATTTTCCCCAATAAGGAAATGGTGGAGAAGTTCATCTCCTGGATCGATACCCTGGAATGTGGATTGGATTTGATGAAAAATGGGTTTCGTATGTCCCAAGAAAAGGAGTCAACGTAAAATATGTCGAATGACCGTATATTGATAGTGGATGATGACGAGATGATTCATCTCATCGTTGAAGAATATCTTTCTGGTTTTGGGTATCAGATATATAAGGCAAAAAGTGGTATGGAAGGATTTGAAATGATCCCTAAAGTAAAACCCGACCTGATATTGTTGGATATTGGCCTGCCGGGAAAAGATGGTTTCCAAACCCTGGAAGAAATAAAAGGAGATCCGGCATTTTCAAAAATCCCGGTGCTTTTTCTGACATCTTATGACCGTTCGAATCTTAAAGTCAAAGGCCTGGAATTAGGAGCCGATGATTACATTACCAAACCCTTTGACAAAGCCGAACTTTTAGCCAGAATAAAGGTCTCTTTGAGGCGAACCGAACGACACCTGAAGGGAGAACGCACGATGGAGGGAAATCTTTCCGATATCAGCCTAGCCGAGCTGCTTCAAACAATAGAATTGGGAAAAAAAACAGCGACCATTGCTCTTCCTGACCTGGATGGTGAAATTGTTATTGAAAAGGGTCTTCTGGTTTTCTGTCGGCAGGGGAGATTCACCGGGGAAGATGCAATTCATCGGATTTTTTTTCTTGAAGAGGGGAAATTTACATTAACCTTCGACCAAATACCAGGAAATATTATAAAACAACAGCCAATTCAGATTCTAAGAATGATGATGAGTACCGTGGCCTATATTGACAAGCTAAAAATGCTGATGGAATCTCTACCTGATCTTGAATCCAGAATAAAAGTCACAAAAGAAATAAGAGAATCAAAGGGTGGAGAAGAGCTAAAAGACAAATCGGTTATTTCAATAAAGGATCTGGTGGTCGTATTGGAGGGTGATTTGATAGAAATTGTTAAATCGTTGATCCAATTAAAAAAAAATGTCTCTTTTCAGGTAGAGGCTTATTAATAAAAAGGAGAATAACAGCATATGGAAAAAATTATAACCATTGCCAGCCCAAAAGGTGGTGTAGGAAAAACCACGATTGCATTAAATCTTGCCTACAGTCTGGGAAAACTTGGAAATCAAGTACTGCTTGTTGACGGTGACCCCCAGGGCGGGATTGCAATTGCCAGTAATTTAAAGGATCAGACCCAACTGGGATTGATGGATCTGATCAAAAATTCCTGCACACCGGAAGAGATAATCCAGACTGCCAGAGAGCGTACCATGAATGTGGTTGGAATCGGGCAGGTGGACCCCAAAGATGTACTGATGCTGGAGAGTGAAGCCAGGGACGGTAGTTTTGGTATGATCATAAAAACCCTGACGAAAAACTACGAGTATGTCATCATTGATGCCCCATCCGGTGTCGGGGGCATTGTCTCGTCACTACTGAGTATTAGCACGGGTGTTATCATGGTGATTAACTGTAAGACAATTTCCCTGAAAACCATCCCGTTATTTTTGAAGCTGGTTAGAGAAATAAAGGAAAATCAGAATACGAAATTAGAGTTTGAAGGAGTCGCCATCAATATGTTTGAAGAGCGCAATGACCTGGAAAAACAAATCCTGGGGCAAATAAAAACGAACTTTCCTGAGAAAGCCTTTTTTAATACCATCATTCCTTATGATGAGTATTACGAAAGAGCAAGCTTGTACGCCGTTCCAGTTGCTCTTATGCCCAGGGGATTTTCTTTCGCCAGGCCTTTCATCGAAATGGCGTTGGAGTTAAAAGAAAAAGAATCGAAGGCAATTATAGGAGGCGAAGATGAAGAAGACATTGTGGGACTCTTTTGAGTTTCGTGAAACAGCAACACTGTTTAATGGCCTTTTAGCGGAAAAAGAGTTAAGGAAAACAGTACCGGATTCATTATTCAGGGAGGAGGATCAGAAGCTAAAGACCAATTGGCAGATTAGTGGGGAGAGGCGGCCGCAGACGGATCGCCAGCTTGATCCGCTTGAGCAAGCCCTTGAGAGAATGTGTAAGCGCGGGAGTTTTCAGGCGTCTGTACTGGCCGACAAAAGCGGTCTTCTCTTAGCCACCTATAACAGTCCGGTGGAAGGCGATATTATGGCCGCTTTTACTTCCATCATGGGGGAATCCATGGCTCAAGCAGCCACTCTTCTTCGTCAACCCAATGCCAATAATATATCAATGGACATCAACTACCTGGATAAAATTATCCTCAGGAAATTTTCAATTCACGATGTTCCTTATTTTTTACTGATTATCAGCCCTCAGCAGGTTGACGAACGGGCGGAAGTAGAACTCTCTATCACTCAGCTTTCCGACATTTTAAAAGCAGATTGATTGAACCTTATCACCTTATAACTTTATTCCTTCAAACGTTTCGATTAAGAATTTTCCTCTATAATTGATTTTAAAATATCTGCCATTTTCTGCGTTAAATCCCTTATTATATTGTCAGGCTCATCGTTATTTAATCCATTATCCAAAACGTTTGCTGCAATTTCCAGGTTATCCAGTCCTAAATAACGGGCATTTCCTTTATAACCGTGAGCAATTACTTTTAGTTCCTTTTTACTCTCTTCAAAATTTTTATTTTTTAAAATCCCTTTAATGACGTTTAATTTTCCTTTTGCATCTTTAATATAGGCATTTCGAACCCGTTGAGACGTCGATTCTTTAATCTTGTTACTGCTCTTTTTAGCCTCAGCGGTTTCTTTACTATTTTTATTTTGCTTTTGTTTTACCTTTAAATATTTTGAAATTTGAATGAAAAATTTATCAAAATCAATGGGTTTTGTAATATAATCCACCGCACCAGCTTCCAGGCTTTTTTCGATATCTTCTCTCCTGGCAAGGGCAGAAAGTGCAAGAATAGGTCCCTGGTATCCCCTTTTTCTTAACTCTGCAATTGCCTCATTTCCATTCATTAGAGGCATCTGTATATCCATTAAAATCAAATCCGGGTCCTGTTCCGATGCCACGTCTATCGCTTCCCTTCCGTTCTCTGCTATCAATATGGAAACAAAACCCTCATTTTTAAATTGCTCCACCAGTAGTACCTGGTTTACCAGATTATCCTCTGCAATTAATATCTTATTATTTTTTTTAACTTCAATATCCATTTTCCTTTCCATCACCCGGTTATCGATGACAGCTTCCCTTCTACTCTCAATTTTATTGGAATTGGCCGGAATTTCAAATGTAAATTCCGATCCGATACCTGGTTTGGAGTGAACCGTTAAATCCCCACCCAGAAGCGTGGTAAGGTTTTTGCATATGGCCAGTCCCAATCCAGTGCCTTTCTTATCAAACGCATTAGAAGAATAAACCTGGCTGAAAGGTTCAAATATTTTTTCAAAGTATTTTTTTTCAATGCCAACTCCTGTATCCTTGACTTTAAAAACAATCCTATCTTTGGATTTATTATAGTCCGTATGAATCGATACGTTACCCTCATCTGTAAATTTTAATGCATTGGATAAAAGATTGACCAGTACCTGGCTCATTCTCCATTTATCATTGTAAACCATGTCCGGAACATTTTTTGCAATTATTTTTTCAAAATCAATTTTCTTTTTCTTAAACTGAATCTCAAATATCGACCCTATGCTTTCCATGAAGTCCTTCAATAAAAACGTTTGTTTGTAAAAATCCAGTTGACCGGCCTCGATTTTTGAAAAATCCAGGATATCATTGATTAAATTTAACAATCCTTGACCCGAGACCTGGATATTTTTTAAATAGTCTCTTTGGACCGCTCTCTGTTCACCCTTTAAAAGTAAATTGGCAAATCCCATTATCGTGTTTAAGGGGGTTCTAATATCGTGTGACATGTTTGCCAGGAATTGGGATTTCAAACGGCTGGCTGATTCTGCTTTTTCCTTAAGAGAAACCACCTCTTTATAAGATTTTTTTAATTTTTCTTCCAATTCCCTCCTGAGTGTTATATCTTTTTTAACGGCGCCGTAACAGATTATCTCTCCTGTCTGCTGGTCTCGGACCGGGAAAATGGAAGCTTCCTCGATATAATCTTCCCCATTCTTTTTTTTATTTAGAAACTCCCCATTCCAAATATTTCCATTGCCGATTGTATCCCACAATTTTTCATAGAATCCCGATGGATAGGCGGCATTTTCAGATCTCAAGATCCTGGGATTCTTTCCGTTCACTTCTTCAAATGCATAACCGGTGATTTTCTCAAACATGGGATTGACATACTGAATATTTCCGCTCAAATCCGTTAAAACAATGCAGTCGGTGGTTTGGCGGATAACATTCGCCAATGTATTGGCTTCTTCAAAGACTCTTTTTTGCTTGGTAATATCGATGGTGTATTCGATCAATTGAATCACATTCCCTTCGCTGTCAAAAATAGGATGACCGTGAACCTCTACGAATCGTTCCTTACCGCCTTTATCCAAATGAACATGCTCCACCGTTACTGACCTTTTTTTCTCTTTTATCATTTTTAAAGGACAGACCTTGCCATGCAGGTCACATGGTTTATCCAGATGATGCGTCTGCTTATAGCAGGGAATCCCCTTTTGAAGACTCGAATACGAATTTGCCATTTTTACTTTATAATCAATCGCATCAATCACATAAAAAGGATGGTTCAGAGACTCGATAACGTTTTTTAAAAAGATATTCTGCTTTCTAATTTCCTCTTCTTTTTTTTTCCTCTCAGAAATATCCCTGGCTATAGATAATATCATCTTTTTTTTGTTCAGGTTGAAGACCTGAGAACTAATTTCCACCGGTATCTCCCTTCCATCTTTGGTCATATGCACTGCTTCAAAAACAACCCGGCCATCCTTATTTAATTTCCGCATGAGGTCAGGTGCATTTTTAAAACTGTCACTGTGAGAGATATCCTTAGGCGACAGCCTCAGCAGCTCTTCCTTTGAGTAGCCCAACCGTTTACAGGCGATCTCATTGACTTCGACAAAATGACCCATGCCTTTTTCTGAGAAGGGATAAACAAATTTGGCATCATTACCGCGGTTAAATATTAATCGGAATTTTTCCTCACTCTCTTTTAGCGCTTTCCCAATTCTAATGCGTTCATCGATCTCCAACTTCAATTTTTCATTGGCAATTTTCAGATCAACTGTCCGAGCCTCTATGATTTCTTCGAGAAAAAACTGATAGGTTTTTAATGCCTCCTCCATTTTTTTCCGTTCGGAAATATCATGTACAACAACAATGATATGATCTTTTCGAAAAGTCAGCAATCTCGCCTCATATTCTTTCTTTCCACCTGGCAGGGGAAGACTGTATTCTACCTTAACCAGGGATTTGGTCTTGCGCGCTTCATCAATCGCTTTTTCAAACTGCTCAGCATGTTTTAAGGAGAAAATATCCTCTATTTTCTTTCCTATAAATTCCCTGGGACCCGAATAGAGATCGGAATCCTCCAGGGCATTGTAATCGACAATTTTGTTTCCGGTATCAAGTCGAAAGTATAAATCAGGAATGGCTTTAAAGACTTTATCCAACTCCAATGTCTCTCTTTTTTGCAGCTTTTTTAACCGGGAATTTTCCAGGCGCAACTTTTCAATTTCGTTTAAAAGTATTTCCCTTGATTTTCCCCTAAATTCACTCTGAACAGAAATATTGTACCTCCTTTATGTCATTCCTTTTAATATCTATCTTTCTGTACTAAAAAAAACTGCTTTTATCTTTTTCATTGGCATGGAAAGATTTTAATAGAAAATAGCCTGAATTGCAATAGGAAGTACGCAGGAGAATATACTTTTCTTATTAATCACTCCTCACTTATCACTTATCACTCATCATTCATTATTCATCATCCATCATTCATACGTTTGGGAGTTTCTCAGAAGGTGCCTCAGGGATTATCACCGAATCCACAAACAATTCATACTCTTCGTCCTCGTTCAAGTCATGAATACGAACTTTCTCGACTTCATTGATTCCCATGATTTCCAGGATTTCGGACTCGTACAGGGTTTTAACATCCGATTGTTTTAATTTTAATGTTAATTCGGGAGATGCAGAGATATCCTTTGAAGACGTCACAAAAACAACCCTGGGAGTATGTGCAGTGAGTTCGAGGGCCATTTCCAGGGAACTGTCACCCCCATCCAATATCATGACGCGTTTATCTTTAAAAATCAAAGGGGCTTTAGTGGTGTGGTACACACCTTTATTAAGAAACTCTTTTTCACCGATAATCGTTTTTTCCCGGTTTTTTGAGTCAGGCCTGATCTGGGATGCGGATTTTTGCTGTTTCGCATGATAATTTTTAATAGCCTCTTTAAGAGCATCTGCTGCAAGATTTGAGCAGTGCATTTTAATTGGGGGTAACCCATCCAATTCATCCGCCACATCCTGCCTGGAAATTTTCGAAGCTTCTTCAATGGTCTTTCCTTTGGCCATTTCTGTTATCATACTGGCCGTGGCAATGGCAGAGCCGCATCCAAAAGTCTTTAATTTGATGTCTTCTATGATGTTTTCGTTCACCTTGATGTAAATTTCCATTAGATCGCCGCATACCGGGTTTCCAACCTTTCCTTTTGCGACGTCATCTCCTTCAAGTACCCCTACATTCCTGGGGTTTCTAAAATGATCCAGAACTTTTTCTGAATATTGAGTCGATTTCATTTTATCCTCCTATTTATTATTTATGTAATGTCAAATTTATACTATCTAGAACCTTTAAAAGGCTCTCTATTTAAACATCTTAACACTTAGAGCTTACCTCCCCCTTTTTTTGTGGTATAATTTAACATCACAAAGAGGTAAAAGT
>Ga0180437_10004731_pt1 | contig 19117 bp, 19 predicted proteins | sample SS_ome_4_FD_132410 | JGI IMG/M metagenome (GOLD analysis project Ga0180437, IMG submission 132410) | Hypersaline lake sediment archaeal communities from the Salton Sea, California, USA - SS_3_D_1 metaG | ecosystem: Environmental > Aquatic > Non-marine Saline and Alkaline > Hypersaline >... | reverse complement strand
TTCAGTTTTATTACTAATACCTATACCAGACCAAGAATGAATAGTTGTAGCATTACAATCTAAAAGTACTGAAGCAACTCCTGTTAAAGCAGTTACACAAATTCTTTTGTTATTACTAATAGCATGTTCATAAATTTGTTTTATTGCATAGGTTTTACCTGTTCCACCAGGTCCAGTTATAAAAATGTTTTCTTCATTTAAATAACTTTCAAAAATTTCTTTGTGTTTATTCATTTATAACTATGATATTATTTATGTATATATTATTGGTATTCTTTAAATAGAAAAAAAAATTATAGTAAATATTGTTCTAGATAATCTAAATGCTGATTAGTATATTTTAGTGCAATTTTATTTAGTAATTTTCTTTTTATGTATAATTCATTATAATCTATTACTTTTTTGATTTCTTTTAAAATATGAATTATATTTTTTGAAATGTCCCAATTACTATTACATAATAAAGATTCACAACATAAACAATTATTATTTAGTAGTGTTCTATTTTCAGACATAATTTTTTTGTATAAACTAAATATATTATTATCATTAATTTCTAATTTTAATGGAGACTGAAATGGATATAATTTGTTATAGTAAATTTTAATTTCATATTCTAATTTATTATAAAAAAAATTAATATCACATCTAAACATTACATTACCTGAATCTATTGTGTGTAATTTATAACTTAAATTATCAATTTCTTCTATTGCTTCTATTTCATTTACTTTCTTATATTCATTAATTAATCTTTTGTAAGTTGAAGACATTTTAAATTGTAATAATAATACTTCCATTATTTTTTTAAATTAAACTTTATTTTTTTAAAAATAAATAATTATTAAATAAGTGCTTAATCAATGCAATATTTACTAATTATTAATATTTTTGTTTTTATATACTCGAGTGTATATAGACGAAATATTAAAAGAAAATTTTTATTATGTGGATTAGTTCAAGATCATCATATAATACCACGTGAATTCAAAAGTATATTAAATTATGAAAATTCTAAATTAATAAATAGTATTGATTCTTCTAAAAATTTAATTATCTTACCCACTAGATATGGAAAATTATTTATAAATACAAATAGAAGTATTCATGAAAATGGACACAAACATTACAATAGATATATTTACAATTTAATAACTAAAAATAATTCTATTGATTATATTATACCTTTTGTTAAACAACAATTACGTAATGGAAATGTTGAAAAAATAATATGAACAACGAAAATAAAAAAGATATAATCTGAAATTTTTTTATATAACTATTTTTTTACAGATTAGATAATATAATTAATGCAAGTTCATAACTCTTTAAAATTGTAAAGTGATCTTTATCTTTAATCAATTCTATGTTACAATTATCTCCCCAAAGTTCTTTTAATTTATTTATGCTACTAATTGGCACAATACGATCACCATGTGCCTGTAATCCTTCAAAATTACCATTATTTTGTATATCAGTTAATGGAAATTGATTATTATTTTGTGGTTTGTATGTTTCAGGATTTTCTCTTAAATTATTTCTAAAATTATATGAGACTGGTGTGCTAAATTGATCACTCGCAATAATAATTGTTTGAACATTTGGATTTTGTAATGATAATTCTTGAAATTGTTTTCTTAAATTTATAAATAACTCTGACGGTTTATTTACATGATCCATTAAAGCATTTATATTATCTGCATTATATGATAAACTATTGAATATAGCAATAGGTAAATCAAATAATTTTTTATTTGGCATTGATAGTAATACAGAATGGTAATCTTGAATAATATTTGGATCTAGTACTCCATTTCCTGAAAAATAATCACGTAATGTCATTGGAACACCACCAATTGTAGGACAAATTAGTAATAATTTTGATATTTTATTACGCATTTTGTTACCTTGTTCATTATTTGGAAAATTATTAATGCATATATTTGCAACGACTGCACCAAAATCATATGCAATAATTACAGTATCATCTTTTAAAAATTCAACAAATTTATTAAATACATTATCAAAATTTATTTTTCTAAAATCATATGTAATTGTATTGAGTCTATCACCATTTCTGTAATTTAAATTTTCTAATAATGTTGTTATTGTATTAAAATGCCCATTGTTATTCTCATAAACTACTGCAGACTTAGAATTATTAATATTTTGAATATTTCTCGGCCAAACTTCTGTATTATTTTGTCTTAATATGTAATCAGACTGCCCTGGAAATAAAATAATATTTTTAAATTTATTTCCTGTTCTTGAAATTATACCTTCTCTTGTACCTGTTATATCATAATTACTCGGTGGTTTAACAAATGAAAATCGAATTTGTGACATTAATGAAAATAATTTAAAATCAGTTGACTTACTTGTGTTATTTAATGGCACTAATGTATTTATTTTACCAAATCTACTATTCATACCATAACCTGATCCATTGAAAAAATTTTCAGATGTCCACCATTTTAGTAATGGAAACATGATTAAAACTAATACTAATGTAACAAATAATGCAACAAGTGATAAAGTTAATATTTTGTTTTTAAACATTATAATTACTTATTATTTAATTAATTTTTTTTTTTATTTATTAAATAAATGAATGATTTCATTAATATGTTTTTTTTTGTATCTATAACAATTTTATTTATAGTATATTTTAGAGATATAAATTACAAAAAAATTATTACTCTAATAAAAGATAAAGACAAATTGTTAACAAATAATTAACAGAACAAATTATGCAAACTGCTGATAAGACTTTGAGTATTGTTACATGGAATATTAATGGTATTCGCAGTAGAATTTTTAATAATAAAACTAGTACACAATTACCTAAAAATAAATATTATTCACCTGAAGAAAATTGTTCTATGTCAAATTTAATTAAGGAAACAAATGCTGATATTATTTGTCTACAAGAAACGAGATGTGATGTACAAACTGGTAAATTAGCAGTAATTGACGGATATAATAGTTACTTTAATTGTTCAAAATTAACTGATGCGAGAGGACCTAACAGATATTCTGGGACTGCTATATATACAAAACTTATACCTAAAAAAATAGAGTATACTGTACCTGGTTATGATGATCAAGAAGGAAGAATTATGATTGCATATTATCAACATTTTATAGTTATAAATGTCTACTCTCCAAATTCAGGAACAAATTATGAAAATAAAATATTATTTCAAGATGCATTGTATAATTTTGTTACACAACAAGACACTCGAGTTATATACTGTGGAGATTTCAATATTGCAATTGATACACATTTTGATAAGTCATCTGTTGCACCTTTACCAGGGACTTATCAACATGAATTAGATTATCATAAAAGATTAACAGATGCTGGTTTTACTGATTCTATCTCTTTAAATGATAATATAATTTATACATGGTGGGATCAAAGAAGCAAAAGAATTAAAGTTGAAGAAACTAATAAAGAAACAAATATTCTTAGACACCAAAACAAAGGTTGGAGAATTGATTATATCTTTGTAAAAAACTTTAAGTCTGCTACAGCACGGGTATTAAAACACATTGGAGAAGAATACTGCCCACATGCAAGTGATCATGCCCCTGTACATGGTATTATTTGTTACTAAAGTTACTAAAGTTACTAGTGTTATCAAGCGTTACTAAAGTTACTAAAGTTACTAATTACTTATATTTGCAAACATAAATTTATGTCCTTCATCTAATGTTTTTACAAAATTAAAAGGTCTAACTGCTTTATACATATTAAGTAATGGTCTTAATATGTCCATTGCATTTGAATCATTTACTAAACATGAACTATATAAATTTTTTCTAAAAATCTCTTCCAAACTTTTTAATGTTTTAAATACAATATCATAAAACTCTAATGGATAAAATTTAACATTATTAAAAATAAAAACCTGATAATATTTATCATCTGTATTATTAACTAATAACCAAAAATTTTTATAATATTCTACTGCCTCTAAAAAATTATTTTTATTATATGTTCCATCAACAACATCAATATATAATATAGATTTATCAGAATCAATATATAATTGTATTTCACTGTTTGAATATATAGTAGTTTTATTCATACTATAAATTTTATTAACAATTATAAATTATTTTATTTAACGAACTACACCTTTGACACTTGTTACACCTTTGACACTTGTTACACTTTTTTAATAAACATTTTTACATATTTTAATAATACTTTTAAGTGTTAATAAGTCATAGACTATAGTAAAATTACATGAATTTAATTCTTCTAATACTCTAGATGAATTTAAAGTGTTAGAAGAATTAGTAATATTTAATTTTTCATATATATTTTGTAATAGACTATCAGAAATTTGAATCTTTGGTTTAGTATTAACTTTTTTATGTTCTTTAATTATTTTTTGAGTATCTTGAACAAGTTGTTCTGGTTTAATATTATATTTGTTTAATTCACTTTTTTTAATATAGAAACCATAATAAAAGCAATCAACATAAACAAGTTCTTCATTGTTGTTCATCATATTTGAATATAAATTAGTAAAATATAATTTTCTAATTAAAAATTATTTTTGTAAAAATTAAATTAAAAATTAAGTAAAATACAATTTATAGTATAAAAATAATAAAATAATAGACCCCATAAGAATATTAAATTTAAAATATTCGATTTTGAAAATATTATTATTATTTTTTTCTTCTATTTTAAAATTATATAATTGACTTATAACGAATGATATAGAAATTAGTGTCATAAAAAAGAAAATAAATTTTATACAAATATTCATTATTAATTTAAAATTATAAATTTTTTGTTTTATTTATAATCCATCTAAAAAAATAATCTTCAATTTGTTTTAATTTATTTTCATCATTATTAAATATAGAATTTATAGGTATAATATTTAATTTTTCGTTATATAAATTATCTATGTTTAATTCTTTTTTAATTTTATTTACTAATGCTATATCATGTTCTAAATTTGAACTATATGATAAACTACTTTCATTAAATTTATTATATAAATATATATAACTATCATTAATAATTTTTATATTTATATTTTTTGGATTAAAATTATTATCATTGTATAACTTATAAATTAATAAATATAAATAGTAATCATCATATAGTTTCATATTTTCATCAAATAATTTATTATAATTTTTAAAGATTTTTCTATTTGTTGCAATTAATCTAAATGGTGTAGCAATAATATCATTGTATTCTTTACCTATACTTACAATATTTTGAAATTTACTAATTGTATATGTTGTATTATAGTTATAATTAATATCTTGTTGTATGTTATCTATCTTTTTTTCGATTTCATTATTACTAATTTCTATTTTTTTACTAATTTTTGTATTACCAGCTAAAAAAAATAAATCCAATTTATAATTTTCATTTAGAAAATTTATTCTTTCTAATGCGCAAGGATAATAAAAATCATCTCCATCTAAAATTAATAAATATTCATATTCAGGTTCAGATTTATATATATCTAATAATGAATTATGTCCTTTTCCAGGTTTTCCATTTGATTCACTTCTTATTATTTTTTTTAATTTTTTATGCATGTTTTCTTTATAATAATTTAAAACTTCTTTATAAAATTCTTCATTTAATGTGTTTATAACTATAAAAATATCATAATTATCATAGTTTAATTGATTTGCAGCAGATTCAAATGAAATTTTTAGTAATTCTAAATTTGAAGAGCATAAAATTGTTAATAGATATTTAGTCATATTAATAATAAGTCGTATAAATATACATATATTTATTACGTATAAATAATTAAATTTTAAATATTAATGTATAGTAATTATCTATGAGTGATACAAATACATATAACGAATGTATTAATATTATTGAAGATAAAAAAAAATTGAATCATGCTGAACTTTTATCAAAATGGGAAAGTTTCAAAAATAAATTTCCACAATTATATCAAATGTTAACAATATCGGATACAATCGATTTAACATTGTTAAAATTTTTATGTGATGCAGCAGAAAAACAAAAAAATTTATCAAAAGAAGATCAACTAGAAAATGATTTTGAAGTAGGTGAAAAATTAGCGCAGAAATATATCTATGATAAATTTCCTGAACCTACAAATGAACAAAAAGAATTTATTAAAGAATCACTAAGAAAAAAAATTAGTAATGGTGAAACATTTAATGCAACTAGTCAAATAAAAAAAAAATAATTTAGTAATTAAATCAATAGTTCCTTGTATAGTTTAGGATTATTTTTATAAAATTTTTCAATTGATTTACTAACGTAACTTATACTTGTTGTACTTACATTACATTTTTCTTCTAATTCTTTCAATGTATATTTTATTACTGTATTTATTTTATTAGTTATAAAATATATTATTGCAGCATATTCTTTACTTTGTAAAGGTTCACTAACATTTGAAAAATTTTTAATAATATCATTTTTAATTTTTTGAAAAAGTAATTTGTTCTTTGGACTTAATTGAATATTACATTGTTTTTGCTCATGTAAATTTAAATATTTATAATAATCTGTCTTTTTGAATACATCTTTAAATAACGAATTTGTATTTGTTATATCAGTGACATTTATATTAAATAATATACTTAATTGTTCTAAAGATACAGAATATCCATGTATTAGTGCTCCATAAAATACACATAATGCTAGTATTGCTTTTTTGTTATATAATTTTTTTAATGAACTACTATATTCTTGAAATAAAGAATTAAAATTATACCATAAAGATATAGATGTATTTTGAACATTATTTGGTAACTCTATTCCTTTACTCTGAAAAATTATATTTAAATTATCAATAATTTTTTGAGTGTCTCTAGCAAGAGGATCAGTATCTTGTAACCATTGATTTATTTTATTTAAATCAACAGTTATTTTTTTAGAATCTTTTGTAATTTTAACTAAATTTGCACCTGGTTTAATATATTCAACTTTTTCAAATGTTTTACCTGTTGCCATGATAGGTCTTTCATAACCACAACTTTGGCATGTTTCTGAATATTTATCTCTTACAAATTCATATTTATTACATATTTTACAAAAACTTTCTTGATTAACTGGTATTTTTTTAGTTAAATTTTCATCATCAAATTCTTCATCTTGTCTAAATTTTATCACTTTATTTTTTTCAATGCAATTTAATAAAAAATCTCTTCTTTTTGACTTTGGTAAACTAGATATTTTTTGTTCTAATAATAATTTAGTTCCTAACATTAATATATAATATTTATTAATTATAATAATTTAAATTTTTCTTTTTTCGAATTTGAAAGTTTTCTTTATATATTTTAAAATTATCTAATCTATAACTCGTTCCTACCATAGATAATATAGAATAATATTCCAGGTTATGCGTATTAATATAACTATTATAATTATTTAAAAAAATAGTAGAAGATGATAAATAATCATAAGCATCTGCTAAATAATCGATAGATTTATAGTTGTATGCTAAATTATTATGAAAAATATTATAAGAATTTATTTTGTCTAATATATATAATTTTTTCTCAAAGTTTTTTTCAATTACTAAATCATTAAATTTATAATCAAATTTATCAAAAAAAAGTTTAAAATTTTGTTGAAACTTGTTACTTACGTTACTTTCCGACACTGCGTTTTTACTTTCCGACACTGCATTTTTACTTTCCGACACTGCGTTTTTACTTACGTTACTAGAATTTAAAGTAAATTCTAATATAGAAAACATTTGAGATATATTATTGATTTCTGGTAGATAATTGCAGTTTTCTCCTTTTTCTAAATAATAAATAATACAATATAAATCAAGTATATAATCAATAGTATATGAATAAATTCTTATATAATTAATTTTTGGATGAAGAAATTTATTTGTAATAATTAAGTATTGATTTTTATTTGAATTATTAATTATAAAATCTTTTATTGATGTATCAAAAAGGTCAAAATTATCAATTATTACTATATATTTTTTATCATAAAAATATGAAAAAACACTATTTGTTCTAAATTTTATTTTCTCTATTAAATTTTCTTTTGATAAATTAAAATCATCAATTAATAAATAATCATAATTTAAATATTCTAAATATAATTTTACAATAGTACTTTTACCACAATACTTTGAACCATTAACTATAAATGTACGATTTGAATTTAAATATTCTACAATTTTAGGATATTCAAACTCTAATTCAGATATATGGTTAGGTTTATACTTTGAACATAGATCCATTAAAATATTATTAATTATGTCTTTAAAACAATTCTTAGCTCCCGCCCAGATTCGAACTGGGGTTGGAGGATTCAAAGTCCTCAGTGATTACCACTACACTACGAGAGCTAAGAAGTGTTTACTTCTTATTTACTAATATAGTATTTCTTTAAGTAAATTAATTTATGAATGGTACTTATTAAATGATCCTTACTTCAGTTTTTATATAAATTTTGTTAATATTTAATTAAAATTCAACTACTGAACCAGCACCTGGTGTTAATTTATGATGTAATGTTTTTATAATATTCATAATTAATCTCAATATTATATTTTTTTCCCATAATTCAATGTTTTTTGTAGTTTTATTAATACATTTCAATATTGGTATTGGTTTTAAAGGTGATACTTTTGACATATCTATTTTTATAATTTCAATAATACATTGTGTATCACTTATAACATTTTTAAAATTATTTCTTAGTGCTGTTGTCGAATAAATTGGATTAATTAAATTTATGTTTTCAGTATAAATCAATGTTAGTAACTCTTCATCTAATTTTACTATTTCGTCTTTCATTGGTTGCATATCTTCGATAAATTTTTCTAATATTGTTTTTGGAACAGGGTTTTTTTTACATTGATGTTTATTATTATTACACATAATTAAAAAATAACAACAATAATTAATATAATAATCAATAATCCACATATAAAACCAAAAAAGTTTTTATTCATTTATATACATTACAATATTTTTTTTTTATAAATAAAAGTTTTGTTTGTTATATTTAACATATCCTCCATTTGAATCATAATGTACTTTAAATGATTTCCCCTGATCATTTACTAATTTATAATTACCTTTTGGATCAACAGTTAAATTCAAATTAGGATATCTATTTGGAAATTGATTACCTGGTGCATTATACAAATTACCAAATACTTTATGCATTGAATTTGAATTTCCAAATCTCATAATTCCTAGTGCAAGTGGCATAGCAGGACTTGTTGATGACCATAATGTATTTACTCTTGGTCCTATGTAAAATAAAGGCGCAGCATTCATATTTGTTGTTGGATTGGTAATTAAACTACCTCTTTTATCAAATGAACGAGCAGGTTGTTTAGGTAACAAATTACCTTTTTGGTTAATTCTAAGTTTATTACTCATTTATTTATAATGAATATTTAATAATTATTTTTATTTTTTTTTTTAATTAATTTTATCAAAGTCCTGTTTCCATAAATCTTTTACTGTTGTATTCTTAATTACTTGGTATTCATTTTCCTTTGACATGTACTCTTTTTCTAGTTTTTCGATTGTTTCTTCTGTAAATGTATGAATAGGCATGTTTAATAAGTAGTCATAATTAGGATTTTCATATAGTCCCATCTTTTTGATATCTTCTGTAATTTGTTGTTTCTTACGTTTAAATACTACTAGTTCATCATTTACAATTGCTCTTACAAATTTAACCTTTGATTCTAGAATAGTTAATTCTTTACTAATTTGTTCAGTTAGATACTCTTTTCGTAAAATATGATATTTGTTTCTAATTCTAAAGAATGATAATAGTATATCTTCTGCAGAATCCATCTTTTGCAGATTACCTTTTTCATTGAAGATATACATATTAGTTGCATTGATATTACTTGTTAATTTTAGATTCTTTTCTAATGTTCCTGCATATTCCCATTGATTTAATGTTTCTTTACGCATCTTAATTTCAAAATTTACCTTTGTATCTGTTGAATTATTTTTAAATGTAATAATACGATCATCTGCTTCCATCTTTTCTAAGAATTGCTTATAATTTTCTGTCCATTCTCCAATAGGAAGTTCAGTAATTTTAATAGTATTGTCTGTTATAATATAACTACCATATGATACCCATTTATTTGTTTCTACTTTTTCAATATGACCTTCAAATCCACGATACCATGGTGTTAGTTCTGGTATTTCATAATCTGGATCTTCTACTAGTTTTTCTAGGCAGAATTTAAGATCATCTGGGTTAAATGATGGTATCTTTGTAGAAAATCCAGTTCCAATACCTTCTGCACCATTTATAAGTACTAACGGTAATGTCGGAACATAGAACTTTGGTTCAATACTTTGTCCATCATCATTTAGATATTCTAAAAGTGGAAAGTCCTGTGGATTGAATAGTTCAGTTGAATAATTTGATAAGTGTGTAAAGATATAACGTGGACTTGACGAATCTTTGCCTCCCATAAGTCTTGTACCAAATTGACCACATGGTTGTAGTAAGTTCATATTATTTGCACCCACATAATTTTGTGCCATATTAATAATTGTTTCTTGTAGTGAATGTTCACCATGATGATATGCAGTATGTTCTGAAATATAACCTGCAAGTTGTGCAACTTTGATTTCTGTTTTTAACTTTTTCTTGAAACAAGCGAACAGTACTTTTCTTTGTCCAGGTTTTAACCCATCAACAATCGATGGAATACTACGAATATTATCACTAATTGAGAATAATACTAGTTCTTTATTAATAAGTTGTGCAACTGGTACTGATTCGTTTGTGTTATAATCAAGTCCTTCAAATTTTTCTGTATTTTTCTGAATCCATTTTTTACGTTCGTCTGCTTCTGTTTTCTTAAATGCTAAGATAAGTGCGTTTGAATCATCTGTTGTTTTGTTAATATAATTAAGTACTTTTAAATTTTTAAAGTATTCTCGTGCTTCTGCTGCAGTAGAAGTACCAAGACCTTTGTAATACTTAATCTGCCAATTGCCTTTTGCTTGTTCAGTTTCTTTCCAGTTAGTATATTCTTTGTGTGTATAAAATGAAAGGCGTTCATTTCCTTTTGATACTTTTACAATTGGTGTAATGATGCTTCCAATAAATACATTTTTAAGTAAATCCGGCCAACCTGCATCAATAAAATTGATAAGTAGTGCTTTAATATGGAACCCATCATAATCTGCATCTGTCATTACTAATACTTTTCCATATCTTAGGTTTTTAGTGCTTTTTGTGTCAGTCTGAAGACCAAGAATCTTTTTAATATTTAAAATTTCTTCATTTTTTGAAATCTGTGAAAAACTTGCTTCACGAGTATTTAATAGTTTACCACGAAGCGGAAACACTCCAAAGTAATCTCTTCCAACTACTGATAGACCAGATACTGCGGTTGTCTTTGCTGAATCACCCTCTGTAAGAATAAGAGTGCATTTTAATGATTCACTTGTGCCTGCTTTATTTGCATCATCCAGTTTTGGAATACTTAAACGAACTACCTTTTTACCATCTGTCTTAGAAAGTGATTTCTTTTCTTTTGCTTCTGCAACTGCAAGAAGTGAATCAACAAATCCAAGTTTTAGAATTTTCTTTGTAAAATCTTCTGTTAATGTAAATTTACTACCGAATTCAGACACACGAGTTGTGTGCTTATCCTTTGTTTGTGAACTAAATGTAGGATTTTCAATAGTACTATTAATAAATACAAATAGAGAATCTTTTACATATTGCTGTTTTACAGTGATATTTTTATGTTTTGCCTGAATTTCTTCAGTGCATTTTTTCATAATTGGAAGAGTTACATGATCAACATGTGATCCTCCATCAATTGTACTAATACCATTTACAAAAGATACATGTTGAAATGAATCTTTTTTAGAAAGTGCAATACATACCTGCCAGCGTCCATTTGGTTCTTCATAATAAACACGCGGTGATTCTGTTTTTGTTCCAATATAATAACTTACATATTCTGCAAAATCTTTACATTTGATTTTTTCATCATTAAGATAAACTGATACTGTTTTTGGTGTAATTGCTGATATATCAAATACACGCTTTTTAAGTACTTCTATTGTATCATGTTCTTCTTGGTCTAAATCTTTTAATTTAAACTTTGCAAAATCTGGAGTAAAAGTAATTTTAGTATAATCTTTTTCTGCTGTTTTTGTAATTTCAGGTTTGCCAATTTCTGACATGTTATTTTTGAAAACTTGTCGATACATTTGTTTATTACAAACAGTTTCTACAATAAACTCTGTAGAATAAATATTTGTTAGTTTTGCACCTAGACCATTGAGACCACCAGTCGTTCGTTTTTTAGAATCATCATAATTACTTGAACTTAAAAGATTACCAAATATTAATTCTGGAACATAAATATTGTGCTCCTTATGAATCTGAATAGGAATACCTGAACCATCATTTGATACTGAAATTGTATTTCCTTCAAAATTTACCTTGATATTTTTTACTGGTCTGCGTTGACATTCATCAGACGCGTTAGTGATAATTTCATCAAAAATTTTATATATGCCTGGATTCCATGTTACAAATTTATTTATGATTTTTTCACTTTTTGTATCTAGAATCCATTGTTCCGATGTTACTGTTGCAATATCTCCAACATACATACCTGGACGAGCAAGTACATGCTCAATTTGCGTAAATTTTTTGTACCGATTTTCGACGGAATCGTCGTTACTTACGTTTTCCTTTTTACCCGGCATAATTATGAATGAAACTAGTATAGTATCGTCGTATTTTTTAAGTAGTTATTTTTTTTGTAAAATTCGTTTATTTTTTTTAATTATAATATTAATATATATTGTGAATAATTCATAAGAGAATATCTCTCCATAGCTCAGTTGGCAGAGCGGAGGACTGTAATTGGTTCAGTAGATATCCTTATGTCCCTGGTTCGATTCCAGGTGGGGAGAATTCTCTTATGAATTATTACAATTTATAGCAATTTATTGCTATTATTACAAATTTTAATAATGTATAGAATGTTTTTTAACAAAAATATCAGTAAATATGCAACCAATGAACATTAATATTACAAATTCAAAAGAGACTTCTGAAATAGAAGATTATTCTGAATTTGAAAAGTATATCATCAAAAATAATATTCAATTAACCAAAGAAAATAAAGAATTACGCATACAAATTGCAGATTTAGAAAAACAAAATAGTGAACATGAATCTGAAAATGATAAATATGATGAAAGAATTCGTTACATGAGAGGTTTAATGCATAATTTATACTCTATTAAAGAAATGAGTATATCAGTTAGAAATAACTGGGAACTACATGCAAAAAAAACTAATAAGTTATTTCTAAAGTATAATCAAATTGATGGAAACAATGGACTAATTAATAAAATTATAGCAATTTATATTGTAAATTTAATCATAATTTTACTAATTGATGTATTATTTAATAATAATTATATAATCCTTATAAAAATGATAATTTATAATTCTACAATTATTGGTTTATTTTCAACAAGTTATAAAAAATATGTTATTAATGAAAATTTATATAAAATTTTCTGGTGCCAAAACAGTAAAAAGATTGTGATGAAATATAATGAAGAATATTATAATCTGAAAAATCTTCAAGATGATTTAGAGAATCAGACAAAAGAAAAAATGAAAGAAATCAACGAACTTGAAAAAGCATGTGTTGGAGTATCAGTAATGATTGATAATGTGTAAAGATTTTTACATGTTAACAAATGGCAATGTCATTAAAAATAATATCATTGTAGTAACTAATAAAATTAACCATGTTTGACTAGAGTTATTGTTATTTTTATTATGTTTTTTATGTACTGGGCAAGGTCCGCAAGGTAGACATTCTGGTGCAAATTCTTTGCATGTTTTTCCTGTTTGTGATCCAGGTAGTCCCATAGATTTATTATAATTATTTTGAAAAAATGAAGCAATTTGTCCTATTCTTTCACCATATGCGATTGCATCTTCTGAAATATACTTATTTGTAAATATTGGATTGCCTGCTTTGTCTTTTGTAACAATTCCTAAAATTCCTTGTGCTGTGTGCCATGAACCACTACCTGGTTTTCCAAGTGTAGATCTAGATGCACCACCAGTTACTATATTTGCACCAAATGTTTGCATTAAACGTGATAATGAATTTAATACTAACTGACCACCTGTTCCTGAATCTGCAGCAGTGGCAAATTGACCTGCAACTTTTGATGCTAAGAAAGATGTTTTAAATCCAGCACCAGCAAAATTATCAAAAAATTCTGTTAAAGTTGGTTCAATATTACCATTGTAAACACCAGAACCAATAATAAGACCACTTGAGTTTGTGATTGTTGTAATTAAATTATCTTCCTCTTGTGAATCTTGAAAGTTTATATCAATAGGACTGACAACATTCATACCAGATTTTTTTACACCTGCAGCAATATAATTTGCAATAATACTATTTGCTCCTTTATTTGTTTTACCAGCATAAATTATTACGATATATGGATTATTTGACATTTTAACTTATATATTAATATATACTTATAATTTATTTTGTTTAATTATTAAAAATAATAATTTATATTACATTAATTAAATTTTTTATAATGATTTTCAACAGAATCGTCTGTACTTCCGTTACTTCCGTTACTTCCGTTACTTCCGTTACTTCCGTTACTTCCATTACTTCCGTTACTTCCATTACTTCCGTTACTTCCGTTACTTCCGTTAATTCTGTTTTCCATTTTTAATATACATGTTTATGAATGAAACTAGTATTGTATTGTAGTTTTTTTTATTTGTAGATTTAAATATTATATATATATATATAAATATAGTAATGACTATTGAATTATTTAATAAACAAGAATTTAAAGAGGATAATATACAACAAAATTGGTATAGAATTCAAGTAGATGAATTTTTATTAAAACCACAAAACAGTAAACCTGTTAAGACTACTAAAAGAGCAGTTGGCATAACTTTACCACTAAATTATGATAGAAATAAAGAATATAATTATATTATTAACTTTGATTTTAATATTGATGGTAAAAGTTCTGATTGGTTTCAGTGGGAAAAAAATCAGATAGTTGGTCCGATGTATACAGGTTTTGGTGGTTATATACCTTTGAACAAAGATACTAAATTATGGTACACTAAAGGTCAACAAACAGGATTTAATTATTTAATGAGTTTAATGAAAAATTTAGTGAATAATGACTGTGTAATAATACAATTATCTATGACTGAGAGAGATAATTATTATTTTTCTGAATGTCATAAAGGAGCAAAACCTGATATTAATAAATATTGTTGGTCACCAAATAATCCAGATTTAAATTATTTTAAAAACTTATTTGATGTTATTAAAAGTAATAAATTTCCAATAAAATTAAATTTTTCAAATATGGCATTTTTAGGATATTCTGTAGGTGCGCAAGCAGTAAGTAGATATATAAATGAATTTCCATTATTAAAAACAATTAATGGAATAAAATTTCCTAAAATTATTTCCGCTGTCTTAATTGCTGGTGGTTCATATTTTTGTTATGATAGTTATTTATATAATACAAAACCATTTAAAAATTGTATAGATCAAATTTCTTTAAAAAATCCGCATGAAGGTAGAGGTTGTTGCCCAGATAACATTATAGAACAAAATTTTCATGATGGTACATTAAAATGGACTGATCATCCACCTGTTCTTTTAGTACAACAATCAAATGATTTTTTTGCAGATCCAAATGCTAGTATTTTTTATTTTAATATTATGTCAAAAAATAATGCACCGGTTTTAAGAATATCTGATAATAGTGATACTCATGGTATAAATAGTTTTCATCAATCAAATCAAATTTTAAATTTTATTTTAAATATTTTTGACTTAGAAGATAAACAATCAATGAATAAAAATATTCAACATAAAAAAAAATTAAATATTGTTAATTTAGTATTATTGATAATTTTTGTGATATTATTTGTATTAAATATATATATGATTAGTAAAATAAATAATAAATTTTACTATTTTATATTATTAATTTTAATAATTGTTATTGTATTATTAAGTATAAATTTATACCAAACTATTGATAATTTTAAAATTACAAATGAAATATTGCAAGATAACAGAGATAAAAATAAATTATATAGATCAGAAATAAATAAGGATGATATTATTAAAAAAATTAATGGAAATGGGTTACTTGTAACACTGAACAGTACAAATTTATATTGCCCTGAGTTTAAAGAAACTTTATTAAAATGTAATGATGATAGATGTAATAATTATATAACAAATTGTCCTCTAGGAAGAAACAATACTAACTGTAAATGTCTAAAATCATCCCAGTGCACTTTATTTGATGTAGGAAATGTAGAAGAATTGTTAAATTATAATTTATTAGATGCAGGAACTAGTTGTTTTGCGCTAGACACAACATACTTAAATAAAAATTTACCACCTAAAGTATTTGGACCTTATTTAAATTATAATAGTTTAGGTGAATCATTTCCAATAGGTTTAATCTTAGATTTTGATAATTTGAAAAAGAATGGATATATTGCTTGCGGATATACATTTGATGCAGGGTCTATAGGTAGAACCCCACCCGATGCAGTAACAGATGGATTATATACAAAAGAAACAGCAAACAAATGTTTACAAGAAGCACTTAATATCACAGATGATGATTTATTGAATGGTAAAATACATGTTGGAGATAAAGGAACTATAAATAAAAATAATTGTCCTCCTACCGTAATGGCTGGTTGTTTAAATTATGATTCAACTTATACTCCAGCAAAAAGAGTACCAAATTTAAATAATTTAGATAGTTCTGTTATTCAAAATTGTAAAGACATTCCTTCAGAAAAATGTTTAACATCAGATGCATTTTCGGACAGTAATATAAATCCATTCTTTGAGTTTAATGAAAATGGGTTTCATATGTTTAAAGAACATGCCACCAATATACAATCAATTTTAGGTAAACAATCTAGAACTACCTATAATGAAAATAATATATGTAAATTTTATAAAAATTGTGGTTTAAATCCAAATCAAGCATATAATGATAATGTTTCTTACCCAGATTATTGGGCATATCAAATTAGTTCTGATATTACAAATAATAATACTGGTAAATCAATAGGATGGAGTAAAAATGGTTTTAATGAAACTGAAGTAGATTTATTTGTACCACAAAAGAAAGGCACTAATATAAAAATATCATGTAATCCAACTAATAAATTTAAACAAGTTTGGAAAGATTCAATACTAGGTATATTTACTAATAATATTTGTTATCAGGATGTAAAATATAATAATGCAAAAAATTTTTGGCCAAAGGTTAATAATTTTTGTTGTTCTTCTGAATTTAACAATGATTTAGTTAGAAAATTAGTAGATAAATTTAATTCAAACAGTAATCATAAAATTAATGGATATATAATAGAAACTATAAAACCTGGTACACGTATTGAATCGCAAACAAATTATTATAATTATGAAAATATAATTACACAGATAACATAATTAAAAATACAATGTATAATTTTTATCTTTTCTTCTTGCATTTCCATATAAAGCATTATAATAGTCACTAATTATATACAATTGACATTCTAATTGTTTTATAGGACATTCTGAATATTCATTTTTATATCTCAAATGCATTGCAGCATATCCATTTTCTTTAGGTTCAGATATATAATTTTTTGTATAAAGTAATGTTTTTTCCAATTTAACATGATGATAAAATTTTAAAAGATCTTCTTTTGTATAAAATACAAATCTAAAACCAATTAAATCATAAAGATCATATACATTTTCTGTATTTGATTTTTTCATTTTTTGTAAAGAACTTTCAAATGATTTTACTCTTGCAGTTTGTAAATGACATGGTAATCTGTATGTATCTAAAATTTCACTAAATATTTTTTGTTCGGAGTGTATTACAAAATTTGCATTTGTTACAAAACCTGAAATTGGAATGAAATTATTAATTATCATTGTTAAAAATAATAAAGATTTATAAAATGATACCATATACGTTATAAATTACAATAATATTTTATTTAGATTTTAAATAAATGAACAAAGAACAAGAAAAAAATAAAAAATCAGTTCTTGTAACAGGCGGTTCAGGGTTTATTGCATCGCATTTAGTTGATCGCTTAATTAAAACTGGATATTTTGTTGTTAATATTGACAAATTAGATTATTGTTCGTATGACAATACAAAAAATATTAATAATTGCTATAAATTTATTCATGGAAATATTGCTAATAAAGAACTAATTTCATTTATTTTAAATGAATATTCTATTGAAAGTGTTTTTCATCTAGCAGCACAAACACATGTTGATAACTCATTTTATAACTCAATACAATTTACATATGATAATATTGTTGGTACACATAATTTATTAGAATGTGTTAAAGAATACAACCAACAACAAAAAGAAAAAAGTGAAAAAGGTGACAAAAATAGTGAAAATATACACAAATTAGTTACAAGATTTGTTCATATGTCTACTGATGAAGTATATGGTGAAGTAAAGTCAGGTGAACCAGAATGCACAGAAAATAGTTTACTAAAACCAACTAATCCTTACTCTGCAACAAAAGCAAGTGCTGAACTATTAGCAAGTTCATATTATCATTCATTTAAATTACCTATTGTAGTTATTCGTTGTAATAATGTATTTGGTCCACGTCAATACCCTGAAAAAGTAATTCCTGCATTTATATATAATTTGCTAAATGGTGATAAGTGTTATATTCATGGAGAAGGAAAAACTGAAAGACATTTTATTTACGTTGAAAATGTTATTGATGCTATACTAACTATTTATGATAAAGGAAATGTAAATGAAATTTACAATATTGCAAATACAGAGTGCTATAAAGTAATTGATTTAGCAAAATTATTAATTAAAAAATTACATAATAGTGATAAATTTGATGACTATGTTGAATACATTCCAGATAGAAATTTTAATGATTTTAGATATTTAATCAATAGTGAAAAATTAGAAAAATTAGGATGGAGTCCAAAAATTAATTTTGAAGAAGGAATTAAAAGAACTATTCAAAGTTTTAAAAATCTA
>Ga0180437_10004728_pt1 | contig 19131 bp, 17 predicted proteins | sample SS_ome_4_FD_132410 | JGI IMG/M metagenome (GOLD analysis project Ga0180437, IMG submission 132410) | Hypersaline lake sediment archaeal communities from the Salton Sea, California, USA - SS_3_D_1 metaG | ecosystem: Environmental > Aquatic > Non-marine Saline and Alkaline > Hypersaline >... | reverse complement strand
ACATGCTTTTCAGGAGGATATTGGTGTCCTCCATACACAGACATCAGACACTATACACCCGGTACATCTTAGTGAGCGAGCATCTCTTTTCACGGCTCTCACCCTGGGATTAAAAGATTATTGTAGAAAAACTCACTTTTCTCAGGTGGTTTTCGGGTTAAGCGGGGGAATTGATTCTTCGTTGGTGGCCTGTATAGCTGCAGAAGCCCTGGGAACCCAGAATGTAACAGCATTGTTTATGCCTTCTCAGTATACGTCCTCTCACAGCCGGGAGGATGCACATACTCTTGCCCATAATCTGGGAATAGATATACTGACTGTGCCTATTGATGATATTTTTTCTATATATACATCAGTACTTCACCCTGTTTTCTCAGATCGATCAGAAGATAGTACTGAAGAGAATATCCAGGCCAGGATCCGTGGAAACATTTTGATGGCGTATTCCAATAAATTCAGTCATCTGGTCCTGGCTACCGGTAATAAAACAGAACTTGCGCTGGGATACTGTACGCTCTATGGAGATATGTCTGGAGGGCTGGCAGTCATTGGAGATGTGAGTAAATCTCGGGTCTATGAACTGGCTCGTTATTATAATGAATTGAAAGGACAGTCTGTTATTCCAGAGCGTGTATTGACACGATCCCCTTCTGCAGAATTAAAAGAAGGCCAGGTGGACCCTTTTGATTATGCAATCGTTTCCCCGCTGGTGGATTCAATTATTGAGGAAAGGATGTCTCCCTCTCAACTCATAGCATCTGGGTATTCCTCTCAGCTGGTGGAAGATATCATGAGGAGGATACAGAGAAATGAATACAAGCGAAGGCAGGCAGCACCAGTACTGAAAGTGACAAAAAAGGCCTTTGGTGGAGGGAGAAGGTTTCCCATTGCCAATCATTACTGGTAAATTTTATCTTCTCGATTTTATTCAGATTTTCCGGGCAAAACTCATATATCCGGTGTGTCCCAGCATCCTTGAACGGGGCCGTGTTCCCTTATAGGTTACATCATATTCCCGTACGATACACTCGATTGTTCGCAATTGCATCTCTTTTTCCTGGGCAATCAGGCAGAACCGGGACACCTGTTCGATACATGGGGAATATGAAAAAATGTATCCCCCAGGTCGAAGTGCTTCATAGGCAGGTTCCACCATTTTTTCCGGGGAAGCCACATCCAGGGTGACCAGATCCACATGATGTTCTTCAATGCCTTCATAGATATCTCTGAGGTGGAATACGACATTTTTTAATCTGAAAGATGCAATATTTTTCTGTGCAATGGTTAAAAAATCCTCTCTTTTTTCATAGGTATATACCTTTCCAGGGTCGATTACAGAGGCCAGAAAGATAGTCAGGGCTCCAGACCCTGTTCCACCTTCCACAACCGTATTTCCCCGGGATAATCCAGTGTATGCCAGTATCTGTGCAGCATCCTTAGGCTGAATAACCTGGGGCATCTTCCGCATCTTCTTGATGTAATCAATATAGGTGGGTTTGATAGCAATGAACCTCTGGTCCGAATGAGAGCATATTTCTGTACCATAAGGAGCGCCGATGAGATCAGAGAGATTGATCACTCCGAAATGAGAATGAAATTCTCTTTCATTCACCGTTACCATAAAAGATTTTTTCTTGTGAATGAGCAAAACACTGTCTCCTTTTGCTATGGTCGTGGTCATGAAATTCACCTGCTCCTCCATACTAAATAGGTCAGCAGAAAGAGAATTACTCCACATATACTGAGAAGAACCACATTCCTGTCGGTTCCAAATACTATTGGTATGGGCCCGATGAGGATGATACCACCTGTTTTTACAGTGGTAGTGGTGCAGGATTCTCCCTGTTTATGCACAGAGGTGATGACTCCGGCGAATAAGACAACACATCCTATGAGGATTGTGAGCATTCCCAGAGTAATCAATTTATGCATATATGGGTTCACACAAAAACATTTATATACCTTCTCATGTGCAAGGATACATTCCTATTGTATTATGAGTGATACCATGTTCGATCAACAGTTAGAAGAATTTGACCCAACTCAGATTTCACATAAAAAGATGATAACTATCCCCGTACTTATCATCATCATCTTTGCATTGTTGACTGTTCTTCCCTTTGTAATCTCAGATTATTCAGGTCATCTCAAATTACGCATGGGGATGGACCTCCAGGGAGGCACATTGGCATTGATTGCAGGAGAGGAATTCGATAGCACATTGAGTACAGAACTGGAAGATCATTTCGATATCTTTGGCATCGAAGTTCGTTCCACCTCTCTGGGTATCAGCGTGGAAGCTCCTGCAGAGGTGGACCTGGTAGAGCTGGAGAATTTCTTACGGGAAAAATATCCCCAATCTGAAATTTCCACCAGTTATATTGGACCCACTATGGGTGAAGACCTGCAGGAACAGGCACGCAATGCATTGATCATTGCATTTATCGGCATGACCATTGTGGTGTTCATTGCTTTTCGCAGTCCCCTGCCAAGTTTTGTGGTCATTCTCTCTGCCATATCTGATATGATCATGGCAATAGGGTTCATGGTTATCTTTGGTGTTGCCCTCGAACTGGGGACCATTGCTGCCCTTCTCATGGTGATTGGATATTCTGTTGACTCGAACATTTTACTCACCACAAAATTATTGAAGAGACGGGGAGCTCTCAAGGAAAAGGTGCGGGGTGCTATGAGCACCGGTATCACCATGACATTGACGACTATTGCTGCCATATTCTCATTATTTATCATATCTACTCACCCAGTGCTGGATTCCATAGCCATTGTCTTGCTCTTTGCATTATTCGCTGACCTCATGAATACTTGGATGCTCAATACTGGTATTTTAATGTGGTACCTGAAACGGAGGGGAAAAGCATGAGTAACATATTCAAAGATATTCGTGTACTTATTTTAATTCTAGCCGTCATAATCTCCCTCGTTGCTACTAAACCCACCTATCGGGATGGACAGATCGATACAGATTTGCAATTTGGTATAGAACTGGCTGGAGGAAGTTTTATCCGACTGGCATTGGAAGGATGCATGGTGCAAATCGATGTAGATATGGATACCATTCTCCAGGAAGAAATTGAAACAGTTCTGGGTAGACCGGTGAGTATTCTCAGCTCGACAGAGGATTTTATCACCTTCCAGGGGACACAGATCACAGAAGAAGAACAGAAATTACTCAAAGATGAATTGGGTCTCCAGTTCTCCTTTTATGAAACAAATAATATCCGATTGGAACGATCTACAGATGCGCTGATTGTCTGGTTTTTACGACAGAAGACAAACAGTGAAGTGTGGAAGGTGGAATATCAGGGAGATGAATACTTCGAAATCAGGAGCGCCATTACCGAGGATACCATATCCCGGCTCTTAGGTGAAAACGGGAGCGTCACAGCATATCTGGAAAAAGTATCCCCCCAGACCACTAAGGAAACCAGGAGTATTATAGAGAATAAGCTCAATTATCTGGGACTGCAGGATATAAAAGTCAGGGTATGGGGAGAAGATTATATCATGGTGGACATGGCAGGAAAATCCTTGGAAGAGGCCCGGGATATTGTGTCCAAGCCTGGAAAATTCGAAATAAAAATCAAGCTGGGAACAGAAGAAGATGCAGAAACGGTTTTTGTGGTGAGTGGAGCAGAAATCGCCCGTGTGGATCCACCCAATAACCCACCTGGATCCCAGTGGGGTGTTCCCTTTACCTTTACCGACAAGGGAGCCCAACTCTTTGCTGAAAAATGCATCGAATATGGAGCTGCCAGCGAAGAACAGGAGGTACGATCAGAACGTCAGGTAGCCATGTACTTAGACGATCAGGAAGTATTTTCCGCATCCATAGAAGCTGGATTAGCAGCCAATATCCGGGATGGAACCTATCAGGGGCAGCAGAAAGCGACAACTGGCGATTATGAGAGAGCACGTGAACTGGAGATTCATCTTCGGGCAGGTGCCCTGCCTGTCAAACCAAAGATTGTGGGTGAAGGGGAAACTCCTCCCGAACTGGGTGCCCAGTTTTTAAGACAGGTAATCCAGGCAATTATCGGCGCTATTCTGGCTGTGGGAGTCATTATTTATATTCGTTACCGCCATTGGCGCGTGGTGTTTCCATTACTGGCCTGTGCGTTTTCTGAGACCCTGGTGGTGATGGGATTTGCTGCGTTGATCAATCATCAGCTGGATTTAGCCTCTCTGGCAGGAGTGATCGCCACTCTGGGGACAGGAGTGGATCAGATGGTAATCATCACCGATGAAGTGATCCGGGGAGAAGTGAGGAGAATGGGAAGCCTTCTCCAGCGTGTTTCCCGTGCATTCTCTATTATTTTTGTGTCAGCAGCAACCACCATCATTGCCATGACTCCACTGGCATACATGCAACTGGGAGTGTTGAGAGGATTTGCCATCATCACCATAGCAGGAATTTTCATAGGTATATTCATAACCAGACCCGCTTACGGTAGATTGGTAACCTATGCGATAAAGAAGTAGCACTCAACAGAATTTAATTTACCATACTATTTATCGGTAAATGAAGGTATCGTTCATGGGTCCTTTTTCCTGTTTCGATGCAGGTGAAGATCCAAGATTCTTCTGGATAAACCAGATGACAAGCAATTTTACTCGATTGATTTCAAACAGTGTATTCATGAACACATGTTTGGAGAATCCATCCTCGAAAATGAATTTATGAATCCGGACAAATTCTAAAATATCGTGGGGGTGCTGCAGTTCAAATTCTGTCGTTCCCCTGGCCAGGAGCAGTTTAAGATCCCAGATAAATGTTTCCCTCTTTTCAGTGGACAATTGCTTCATCTTCTCTTTATGTTCATCTACCACCTCGATAACAGTTCCAACTACCACCATATCACCTTTATTTTTTGGCTGGTAAATAGTGATGGTACTCTGGGGGTTGGGAAATTGGAGGGCTAGCTGAAAGGACGCCATATCGTTCTTCACTTTCCGCATGGTAATTCCCTCTTCCAGACACAGGTCTTGCACAAGTGTTTCCAGAGGTGAGGAAGCAGTATCATGATTTCTTTGTGGTGAGGATGTATTGGAATGTGATTTCATATGATCACCTGATACAGTATGCTGCTTTTGTTCTCATACTCTGTTTTATGTATTGTGGTTCAGCTGATCTTCAGGCATATACTCTTTCTGTTTCACTCATTGTGTGTATCCTTTTGTACTCCATTTAAGGCCAAGGGGAGTTACTACAGTGGTTATGAAGGCCATCACTACAATGATGGAGAAGAGATCATGGGTGATGACACCATATTCCAGTCCCACCCCTGCCAGGACGAGTTCGACAGCTCCTCGTCCATTCATGCCCACTCCCACAGAGAAAGCTTCTTTACGGGTCAATCCACTGAGTTTGCTCCCCACAAAGCACCCCAGAATTTTTCCGATACAGGCCATGAGGATGACTACATAGGAAATGATATGCAGCAGGGGATTGAATCTTACCACAAACCCAATCCAGCCGAAAAAGAGCGGTCCGAAGAAGCCAAATCCCCAGGTCACCAATTCGTCGATTTCTGAGGAACTCAGTGTTTTTCTGAGGATTAACCCCGCAACAAAGGCGCCGATGATTTCATGGAGTCCAGAAACCTTGGCTGCTACCGCATAAGTGAGCACAATCAGCAGGATAGAACCCAGCCTGAATTCTTTACTCAATCGAAGCCTGCTCAGAATGCGGGGGATGACCCGCAGTCCAATAATACCGCTGATGAGGAGAAATAGTATACTCTTGGAAAAGATAAAGAGTAAATTGGCTAAAGATGGCAGTTCCGCATGTTCTATGATATTGAGAAGAACAGATAGAATGAGGATTCCCAGAATATCATCAATAACTGCAGCCCCCATGATGGTAGTGCCAATGCGAGTTCTCAACAAATTGAGATCATACAGAGATTTTGCAGAAACTGCAACTGCAGTAATGGAAAGGGATGCTCCCAGAAAAAGCGAGGTCATGATCTCATACTCAAAGAGCCTTCCTGTGAAAAATCCAAGGAAAAAGGGCAGTACCACTCCTCCTATGGCGGTGAGCACACTGTACCGAGAGGATGCCACCAGCTCTTCCAGTTCCGTACCCAGACCGGCAATGAGCATGACCATGACCATGCCAATGTCGATGAGAATAGTAATTTCCTGTTCTATGAGGTCAGGGTTCCAGTATTCTAAAAATGAATGATCGTGAAACGGTATTGAAAAAATGAGCAGTGCAATAGGCCCCACCACGATTCCCCCCAGTAATTCTCCAATGATGTTTGGCTGACCCACTCTTTCCAGAAGATTTCCAAAGATAATGGCAGCGGTAACAATGACTATCACGTGTATGAAGACAAGCATCATACTCCCATCTTTATCAATTACTTAAATCTTTCTCTTTCCACTGCTTTACTCTCTGAAAATGGAACATTCATCAATGTCTGAGAAATCAAATTACCATACTTGAAAGAAAGTGTCAATAATTTTATAAAGAAACTTGCAAAACCAAATGGATGAAAAAGGTCTTGGTGACAGCCCGTAAAGAAGATGTGAAAAAGGTGGAATCCATCCTTGAGGATCGATTATATTTCTCCACCACGAAAGCCGACCTGATACAGGTGACCCTCTATATTCATGATAAGGAACTCAATGATATTATCGATGCCCTCAGAGAGACCATCGATCTTCGGTATAAAGAATGCATGATTGAGGTCTTCACACCCGATTTCATCATATCCCCCACTCTGGAGCGAACCAGGGAAAAGACTTCAGAATCGAAAGAAGAAACTCCGGTGGAAAAAATCATCGAATCCACAAAACCCTATCTGGAATTGGATATGTCTAAAATAATTCTGACCAGTGTGGCTGGAGCCATCGCCCTCACCGGATTATTCATGGACAATGTTGCAGTAATTATTGGAGCAATGTTGCTGGCCCCGCTGCTGGGACCCATTTATGCTTTTACCATCAACACTGCGATGGGTAAAGGGAGAGATGTGTTCAAGTCAGTGGGAATCCTGGCTGTTCTCATTCTCATGGTTGTTTTTTTCGCTTTTGTCATTACATTATTACTGGATCAGGTCATAGAATTACGATTGACGGATGAAATTCTTGCACGAATGAGTTCGAATCCAATTTATATTCTCATGGCACTGCTCCTGGGATTTGCCTCCATTATTGCCCTTTCTAGAGATATTCCAGAAGGCATTGCCGGGGTAGCAGTGGCGGCTGCCCTGCTGCCTCCTGCTGCAGTGGCAGGTATATCCTTTGTACTTTATCCTTCGCGAATGCTCGCACCCTGTATTCTCACCCTGCAGAATGTGCTGGGTTTGATGGCTGGTAGCCTCATTGCCACGCTGCTGCTCAATATTGGACCCAGGGCGTATTATAAAAAAGTTCTGGCAAAAAAATTGATATTCAGGGCAATGATTGTGCTGTTACTGCTTTTACTTTTCTTATCTGTGCTTTCGTATTTTCATATAGGGGGATCATGAAGAGCGTTATTCTGTTGTCTTCTGGTCTATCAATTGAAATACTTTTTCTATAGCTATTTGTGCTCCCCGAGTGAGGTCATAGGCAGAAAGTTTCTCCCGGGAAATCCACTGTGCATCGAGACATTCATGATTTGGGGTGAGAATTCCTCCCTGGAGTTCTGCCCAGAAATCGATGAGCACGAAGTGAAATCTAACATGGCCATGTTCAGAGACAATGTTATCCAGTACATCCACCACATCCCGGATTCGCACCCGGAGCCCCAGTTCTTCCTGGACTTCCCTGCGAGCAGCCTCCCGTACCGGTTCCCCTATCTCCACAACACCACCGGGAATGCTCCATTTATACCGTGAAGGAGGGTATGCTCGTTTAATGATGAGGACCTTCCTGTTATGATAGATGATCACACCCACTGCCGGGAGAGGGGAGTCTGGATATTCTCTTTTCATGTCAGATCACCAGATGCCAGTATCTGTGCAGAATACATCGTTTCATTTATCTTTACAGTTCACTGGTGCCAGGAAAAGCAACCCTTATAAATTCTTTTAATCATACATATGATATGAAGCGATGCCACCTCTTCATATCGGGTAGGGTTCAGGGAGTCTTCTTCCGTTCAAATACACGAAAAAAAGCACTGGAATTGGACCTTACCGGGTGGGTAAGGAATCTCAGCGACGGAAGAGTGGAGGCACTCATTGAAGGGGAAGAGTCTTCTCTCCAGAAAATTATTGAATGGTGTCATAATGGACCAGACCATGCTTCTGTGGAAAAGGTAGAGGTGTATTGGGAAGATCCCGCCGGTGAATTCAAAACATTTTCTATTCGCTATTGAGCACAGAGTACTGCATATTTTGTATTCAGTAATTCTTTTCTTACAAGGTAATTATTTGAAGTATATTAATACTAAATTTTAAAGATGATAATTAATAAATTAAATAAAAATATATCAAAGGCATTAATTCCTGAATAATAGAGAAAAAAATATTTATACACCACCTGAATGTTGGAATTATATGCAGAAATTACTGAAAAAAGCTGCAGCAGTTTTAAAAACCCATGGCGATGAACCAGTAAAAATTGTTTCTCACATGGATGCAGATGGAATTGCAGCAGCCTCCATCCTCTCCAAGACTCTGGACAGGGAAGGGATTGCTCACACTGCATCCTGTGTGAAACTGGATCAACTTCCAGATATAACATCAGATTCTCTCATCATATTATCGGATTTGGGAAGTGGGCAACTGAATCAACTCTCCCACCTGGTGCATCCGGTGATTATTTTGGATCATCATCCACCCCTTTCCATGAAAAGAGACAATTTTATTCATATTAACCCTGCTTTTTTTGGACATGATGGGTCATCTGATATTTCAGGAGCAGGGATGGCCTATCTATTTGCCCGGGCCGTGAATCGGGAAAATCGTGATCTGGCTCCCGTGGCTATTGTAGGAGCCTGTGGCGATATGCAGAATTTTGGAAACCTCTCTAGTCTCAATAGAGATATTCTCCGAGATGGAGAACAGTTAGGATTACTCCATCATGAAGATGATATACTCTTGTATGGGCGGTATACCAGGCCATTATTCAAATCCCTTCAGTATTTCTCCGATCCCTATATACCGGGTATCTCTGGAAATGAACAGGCCTGTAAGCATCTCCTCACTGAACTGGGCATTGGATCAGGAGAAGGAGATACATCCCGGATTACCCTCTCCATGCTTTCCTTCGAGGAGAAGCGGAGGCTGGCATCTGAATTAGTGCGAAGGTCACTGCAGAAGGTACCCAATCCGCTGGGTACCTATCTGCCTCAGATGATCATAGGAGAGACCTATTCGCTTCTACAGGAAGAAGGAGACTCTCCCTTACGGGATGCCTGTGAGTTTGCCACCTGTCTCAACGCCTGCGGCCGACGAAATCGTTCTGAAGTGGGTATTGAGGTGGCTAAGGGAAACCGGGGAATTTATTATCATATGATGATAACCCTGCTTCAGGAACACAGGGCAGCTATTGCTCAGGCCATTGATTATCTCTCTCAGGAAAAAGTCAGAAAGATCAATCACCTGCAGGTACTGGACGCTGCAGGGGTCTCAGATACTATTGTGGGAACAGTAGCCCAGATGCTCCTGGGACAGAATGGGATCGATCCATATCTTCCCCTGCTGCTATATACACCCTCAGAGAAGAATCAGGATGTCTTTAAGATTTCAGTACGGTGCAGCAGATTGCTGCGGTATCGGCGCATTCATCTGGGAAAACTGATCAGAAAAGCAGCATCCCAGGCCCAGGGGGAGGGAGGTGGTCATGCTCCTGCCTGTGGAGCCTATATTCCCCGGGGAACCCTGGAACCATTTATTGAGTATTTTGCAACCACCGTCTCTTATCACTTGTCCTGACCGTAGACTTCATGCACCTTTTTCTGGAAGAAATCATCGAGCTCGTCTTTTGAACAGGAGAGTACTTTTTTATCAGATTGCGAACAGAAATACGCTGCACATGAACCATATAAGGCTGCATGTTCCAGGGTTTCAGACTTCATATACCGGGTGAGGAAGGCAGCGATAAAGGCGTTTTTCACTTCTCCAGGATCTGCACCGTTCTCTGTAAAGACAGGTATTTCCCGATCATTGCAACGGATTCCTTTGTTAAAATTCATATAGACGATGTTATCTCCTTTCATGGTTTTTTTCTCGGTAAATTTTATGTCAGCATCAGCATCAGCAAAAGAGGTGTCAATGGAAACCACATTTTTCTCCTTTGTTTTTCCCTTCTTTGCCATGGTCACCACTGTGCTGGCCAGGCGTTCATCGGGAAAGCAGATATGAATAGCCCTGGCTTTCTGTACATAAGCTGCATCCATGCTGTGGAATGTCATATCTTCACGAGCACCTGTATAATAGAGGGTATAATGTCTCCGGGAGGCATGAAAATCCATGAGATTGGGATTCTTTTTGGAGGACAATATGCTGTGGGAATAATCAATTTCATACCGTCTGAATACATCCAGAAGACCAACTGCATCCCTTCCCACCGGGGAGATTATTCCCACCTCTGCTCCCAGCAGAGAAGCATTGATAGCAATATGCAGGGCGGACCCGGTGAATTTTTCTGAAAGCGAAGAGATGGTATTGATGACACCTTTCCGGAGAGATGTATGCAGTATGGTGTGGATATCTATGACGCCGATGATCAGTAAATCCAGCATGAGTTCTCTTTCTTGTGAATACTTTTTATAGATAGTGGTTCCTCCCCTTTCTAATGTGGAGCATACTCTCCTGAAGGTGTGCAGAACTGTGAAAAGAATCCGGGATGTGGTGCTCCTCCTGCAGATGCACAGCGGAAATAATGATGCCATGAGTAGCTTTATATAATTCTCTCTTTATTATAAAGGGAAGAGATAACCACTCAATTCATGGACCAGGGTGAGTTCATGCGTATATTAATTGTGGATGATAGAAAAGAAATGCTGGATGTCATAGAAGAGGTGGTCAAAATGAGAGGGGACCATGTGGTGGCTAAGGCTTCCACAGGAGAACAGGCTGTGAATCTCTATGAAGAAGTCATGCCCGATATTGTGCTCATGGATATCCTTCTTCCCGATATTAGTGGAGCAGAAGCCACCAGGAGAATCATGGAAAAAGATAGTAATGCGAAGATCCTGGCTATAAGTGCTTTTAATCGGGAAAAACTGGAAATCGATTGTCTGAAAGCAGGATGTAAAGCCTTTCTTGCCAAACCCTTCTCAGTGAAAGAATTATATGAGGCCATGGAAAAGACTATTCATACTACCTGATCTGTGTGATGAATGTACAGAATATGTACATGCTTATTCAATTTTTTTGATCTCCACTTCGCGCACCACGTCCATTGTTTCTAGCTGAAATTTGAGAGTTTCCACAGAGATTCTGGAATGAGAAATATCCAATACTGCTACCAGAGCTGCCAGATTTGTGGATTCTATTTCATCAGATTCGTTGAATAATATATTTATATTATTGTTTCCCAGTTCCAATGCCACATCTGCAAGCACTCCTGGTTTGTCTTCTAAAACAGCAGATAATTCTGCCAGATTTTTACCCGGGACTGCAATTCGTTCAAAAGAAATCTCTTTTGCCCGTTCATCTGCTTCTACTAAAAAATATGATCCTTTCACCACCCCAATCTCAACACCTATATCCTCTGGTAACTGAATGATATTCGTTTCCTGGATTTTAATGATATCGTACACCCTCACTGTCGATCACCACCTTCTCTTGGCAGGTGATTATATAGATATATCGGTACTTCAGGACAGTCAGGACAGAAACAGGGTGCAACATCTCTATTGAAAATTTTTTATGAGAGCATCTGCATCTGTAAGATTCTGGAAGTGTTGGGATGCCGAAAGATTTATAATATACTCATTACCCTATCAAAGGGTCGAGGCGATCATCATGGGACAACGATTTTTTACAAGATAAAGGTTTCCATTCGGAAAAAAAAGGCTACTATCATTTCATTAGCCGAAAGGCTGGATTTTCTTACAGCGAGAGCAACAGTCTTCAGGCAGGGGATTGTTTCTCTGATCCTCGCTTCCCTGGGATCATTAATTGGCGGCATATATCTGGGTTCCTATTCTGAAACACTTCACCTCTTTCCTGGATTGATTATCATGATCCCTGCAGCTATTGGTATGAGAGGAAATATCTTTGCTTCATTAGGATCTCGCATGAGCACTGCACTGCATGTAGGAGAAATCTCTCGATTGGGAAAATCTCCATTAGTCACTGATAATGTCTCTGCTTCATTAGTGCTCACCCTGATTGTTTCTTGCTATCTGGCCATACTCTCTCGTGCAGCTGCAGCTATTTTTGGATTCGCCTCTATTTCCATTATCGACCTGATAGTTATCTCGGTGGTAGGAGGATTTATCTCCAGTCTTTTGATTCTGTCAGTGACCCTCCTGATTGCTATCCAGAGTTTTCTCAGAGGATGGGATCCTGACAATGTCACTGCTCCCCTCATAACATCAGTGGGGGATTTAGTTACCCTGCCCTGTTTATTCCTGGCCATACAGATGCTCCGCTGGAAGTATCTTATTTTTACAGGAATACTGCTCGCCTGTGTCATCTGTTGTGTAGTGCTTATTCGAACTCGATCCCCCCAGGTCATGAAGATACTCAAAGACAGCGTGTTCATTCTCATGCTGTCGGCTGTGCTGAGTACGGGATCGGGATTGGTTATCAATGCCCGGATCACCCAGTTTATCAGTCTGAGCGGTCTGTTAATTTTACTTCCTCCCTTCCTGGAAGGAGGAGGTGCACTGGGAGGCATCCTCAGTTCGCGCTTGTCGACATCACTGCATTTGGGTATGATTCAACCCGCCCTGAATCCCCCCCGGGAGGTAGTAGAAGATTTCTTGGTGGTAGCCCTTCTGGGAGTAACCCTCTTTCCATCAATAGGGGTTCTGGCTTTTCTGGCCAGTACTCTATTGCATCTGGAATTTCCACCACTCTCTTCGGTTATACTGGCCTGTCTCTATGCAGGGCTGCTGATTGCTGCAGTGGTGAGTTTTCTCTCCTATTATGCAGCAATTCTCTCCACTCGATTTGGATTGGACCCCGACAGTGTAGTTATTCCCATGATCACCGGATCCATGGATTTTCTGGGTACCAATGCACTCATTCTCGCTTTGCTCTTTCTAGGTATTGCCTGAGGGAAGAGGTCAGAGCTTTCATTTCCATGGTATGGGGAGTGTAGGCGAGGGCACACTCTGGTTTTCCCCCTCCTTTACTTTCTGGCAACACCTCCTGCAGCAATTCACGGCAATCAACCTGAACAGCAGGACTCCGGGCGGCAACAACAAAGGTTCCCTCAGAGTGGTCGAAAAACAGCACAACCACACTCCCTTCCCGGGTGAGGTGAGCTGCATATTTCTGAAGAGTTTTCCGATCGGCTCCAGAAAGGTCTTCACAGAATACAGTGAGGCCACATATACAGGAAGGAGTAAGGTGGTTAATACAAGTCTCGGTGAGCATGCGTACCTGTTTGGTCAGTGTTTCCTGATTGGTTTTTAAATTGACGATGGTGGGAATGGCATGATCGAGGGATGTTTTCAAGGTTTCAGCCATTTTCATACACAGAGCTGAACGGAAGAGTGCTTCTTTCTGCGCCTGCTTCCCTACAGAGAATTCAATTTCATACCCTCCTTTCCCCAGAGATGTTACCCTTGTCACCAGGATGTACTCAATGTCTCCGGTATTGGAGACATGATCTCCAGAACAGGCTGCCCAGTCAAAATCCTCCACACAGACCACGGTAACTGGTTCCTCTGTGATCCGATCCCATCGCACCCTGAGCGGAGGGAATCGTGCAGAAACCTCTGCTTTTGTGCCTTTATATATGGTGACCGGCCTCTGCTCGCTGATGATTTTGTGTGCGATTTCTTCTGCCTCCACTATTTCATCCCATGTTATGTCTCCATCATAGTAGATGACAAAATAATTCCGGGCTCCTAATTCTACCTTCTTTACGGTGAGACCTGGAAAAATCATTGAAAGCGCTCGAAACAAGATATGTTCTCCCGTATGGGCCTTTCTCTTAAGCTTTGTTTTTTCTGCTTCATCTTTCATATATATTACCTCTGAGGTAAGAGCAGGAGTCCACGCTGGGAGATATCAAGTGCATATCTGACTGGTTTATCTACCATACCCCTGATCCATTGAATGTGAAATTCATTGGGGAGAATTTCAAAAACTCCATCCAGTAAAAATTTGAGAGAGTTTTCTATTTTTTCATTATTCACACCCTTTTCTACGATGAAAATACCTGTCCACCCCCGTTCTTTCAGTTTGGAAGCCTGATTTACTGCAAATTTGATGACCTGCTCGGGATCTGAATACAGCATCAGGGTGGAAAGAGAATCCACGATGACCACAGCCTGGTCTAACATCATGGCCTGGGACGCCTCCGAGAGGACCATGCCAAAATCAGTCAATGAACTGGTATGGACCGGGGCTGAAAACTGTTGATTACCAGCGTGAGGTCGGGGGTAGCAATCTATAAAAATAAAGGAATTCTGGGTTTCAAATTGAGTAATGTCCTTATTAAATCTATTGAAATTCTTCTTTATGTCTTCAGGGGGAGATGTAATGCTCAGATAAAGAGCACCCTTACCACTGATGAGTTCTCCATAGGTGTAATGCTGGGCCCAGAGCTGCTTTAATGGTCCAGGGTCCCCAAATAAGAGGATATTCATGGATGTATTCACATCCACTGGATACTCGTCCAAAAGCCCTACAGAATCCCAGCCGCACTGTACAGAAGGGGTGTATTCAGGAGAGGGTCGGACAAACCGTAATGCACCAAGTGCCTGTTGCAGTATGGATGTAACATAGGATTTGTACTCCTGACCATCCAGCACCCGGAAGGAGTATCCTTTATCCCGTACAAATTCCTTGATGATTCCCCGGGTCCTCATCTCTTTGATGGCAGCGAGTATTTCTTCTTTGCATCCACGCATATCGGAGAAGGTCACCCTCATGATACGGGGATTGAGGGGAGAAAGACGAGTGTAGGCCCTGATAAGCCGGAGAGCCGATTCGAAGGGCTCTTCATCATAGGAAAAGGTAAAAAAGGTGTACAAATTCTTTGGGGCTACATAGGTGTCATCATAATATGCCAGTCCTGATTTTTCTAAAAATTTCATGGCTGTATAATATATATCTCCCACTGGGGAAGAATTGAGTAAAAACTGAATTTCAGGTTCGTCCAATTGGGGTTGCATGAACTGTACCACGAAAAAGAGTTCAGGGGTTTCTGCTTCTGTGCTCACTGTATGCACTCGTTCCCGCAGCAGCTCTTCAGCAATGTGTACTCCCTGAGAAGTAAACTGGAGATATCCATTTTTTTCTGAGAGGAGACGGAAGGCAATGAAAATATTGGTCTCTCTGGTGGGGGGAACCCTCTTGGACCAGGTATAATCGGTATAGGCTTTAAACAGATCATTGAGGATTTTTGCCCTCTGTTGCTCGGTGTAACCATAATTTTTCAGTGTCTTTACAAATGATTTCAGATTCATTATGCATGCTTTTAGAAAAAAGGCTTAAAAACCTTTTTTACACAGGAATACTTCTCATAGAATCACGGAGGTTGAGAGAAGAAAGGCTTGTCCCCTGTGTCAGGAACAGGTGGCCAGGTGATATAGGATAGGGTACACTGATGACACCGATAGTCCAATAATTCAATATCATATAATGGGAGAGAAGAGCTCTCCCTGTACATTGCATGGCATATAGTTGAAAAAATGAAAATAAATGTTGGATTAACATTCAGAATATCCACAAGATCTGCATTTGAGGCATCCTTCCTGCATTTCCAGCATGGCTCCACATTCGGGGCATTCTGGACATCGTCCCCACAATCCATCATTCAGATGATCCAGGCTCAACTGAACAGAGCTGGGGCCTGAATTGATATATCGTTGAATAGCAATCTGTATGGCATCGGCACAGGAGAGTACTTTGTCTCCATTATGGAAGCCCACCCGGGGGCATCGGATGCCTTTCAATTGTTTCATGATTGCCTCTGTTTCCACCCCTGCTCTCAAGGCCAGGGAAATCAATCTGCCAATGGCTTCAGAATGGGAAGAGATACATCCACCAGACTTTCCCATGCGGGCAAATACCTCACACAATCCATGTTCATCTTCGTTGATGGTCACATAGAGAGAACCACATCCAGTGTTCACCTTCACTGTTCCCCCGGTGGTAACTTCGGGGCGTGGTCGGGGCACTTTATCTTTCGCAGGAAATGCAGTATCTTTTGCTTTCTCCTTCCTTTTCAAAGGTGTCTCCATATGTTCCGGTTCCATTCCAATTTTTATATCTTCCTCTGGTTCCATGGCTTCCTGCATAGTTCTTATTTCATTTCCCCTCGTTCTCTGTGCTGCAGGAGCTTTGTTGAGCACCTGGTGTTCCCTGGATCCATCCCTGTACACTGTCACTCCTTTGCATCCCAATTCATATGCCAGCTGAAAAACATGAGCTACATCTTTTTCAGTCGCAGCATGAGGGAAATTCACTGTCTTTGAAACTGCATTTTCAGTGTATTTCTGGAAGGCTGCCTGCATCCTGATATGCCATTCAGGAGTGATATCATGCGCTGTTACAAACAGGTGCTGTACATCTTCAGGGACTTCTTCCAACCCCTGTACACTTCCACGATAGGCAATAGTCTCCATCAATTCAGGGGTGTAAAATCCCCGTTCCTTTGCAATCTGTTCAAACATTGGATTGACTTCTATGAGCTGTGTGTCAGAGAGAATATTTTTTCTGATATATGAGATGGCAAAAAGAGGTTCTATGCCTGAAGAACAGTTAGCAATGATACTCAAAGATCCGGTGGGAGCAATGGTAGTGCGAGTGGCATTTCTCATTTTTCCAGTATACAGCGAATGGGAAATATTGGGAAAACTCCCTCTCTGTTCAGCCAGACTTTCTGATACCTGCATGGCTTCACAGGAAATGAATTTCATGATCTCCTGGGCTACTGTGAGTGCTTCTTCAGAATTATAGGGAATCTGGAGCTTGATGAGCATGTCTGCAAATCCCATAACACCCAGACCGATTTTCCTGTTCCCCTGGGTCATCTCTTCCATCTCGTCAATGGGAAAATTGTTCTTGTCGATGACATTGTCCAGGAAGTGGACCCCCATATGAACCAGATGCCTGAGTTTTTCATAATTGATCTGTCCATCGGAGATGATGGTACCCAAATTTATGGATCCCAGATTACATGATTCATAGGGAAGTAATGGCTGCTCACCACAGGGATTGGTTGACTCGATGTCTCCCAGACCAGGAGTGGGATTATCTCTGTTGATACGATCTAAAAAGAGGATGCCAGGTTCTCCATTTTTCCAGGCCATCTTCACCATGAGATTGAACATATCTTGCGCTGATACCTGTTCTACGACAGTACCTGTGCGGGGGTTGATGAGTTCGTAGTCCTCCCCGTTTTTCACAGCTTCCATGAATTCTTCGGTGATACCCACAGAAATGTTGAAATTATTCAATACCTTTTCATTTTCCTTACAGGTGATAAAATCAATAATATCGGGATGATCCACCCGTAGTATGGCCATGTTGGCTCCCCGACGGGTTCCTCCCTGCTTGACAGCTTCTGTTGCTGCATCAAATACCTTCATGAATGAAACAGGACCGGATGCTACACCCCCTGTGGAATGGACCACATCGTTGGCGGGTCGCAGCCGGGAAAATGAGAACCCTGTTCCCCCTCCACTCTTGTGAATCAATGCAGTGTGTTTGATTGCCTCAAAAATGCTATCCATGGAATCATTCACCGGCAATACAAAACAAGCAGAAAGTTGCTGAAGGTTTCTTCCAGCGTTCATCAATGTTGGAGAATTGGGTAAGAATTCCAGCTGCGTCATGATATTATAAAATGTTTCTTCTAATGAATAGATATCTGCCTCTGTATCGTATATGAGATCTGCTGATGCCACGTTCTGGGCAACTCTTCGAAACATCTCTTCTGGTGTTTCCACCACAGTTCCATGTTCATCCTTTTTTAAATATCTCTTTTCAAGGACGATATGCGAATTTTTTGAAAGTTCTATCGATTCAGTCATGTCAGGGATTGAAACTATGCCAGCATGCGATTGTGACATTCTGATCATTCAACCCCTCCTTGATTTGGTCTTCATAGGTTTTCCTCCCAGCCCATGTATGTGAAGCTATGTAGCCAATATGAAGGAGATAAATATTCCCTCGTAAGTAAACTAAGGAAATTCATATTATACGCGGAATTAAGTTTTTGCTTTATTACTTTTATAGTTTTCGGTTGCTGCATGTAAATCTTTTTCCCCAAAGTGAGAAACTTCTTCCAATGTCAACTCTCCCCGGTACTGTGTGAAATATGAAGACACCCTAAATACCATATGGGTATGTCAATGATGTCTCCTGCATACTCTCAGAGCTGGTACATTTAAACCTATCTCCTTCTCCATTGTCCACATGCAGAGAAGGTCAAAAATATCTTATTTTTAGAAAAAAATTGAATGAGGAGATACAGGGAGATTATGAAAAAAATAATATATAAAAACTAATTAATTCTTTTTTATTATATATTAAAAATATTTTTTTAATATATTAACGATTTATAGAAAAGTGTACATACTAAAAATTTATCTGAACACTGAAAGAAGAGAGCACAAAAAAGGAGGTGATTAGATTTGTTTTCATCTCTTGGTGAATTAGTCAACTTGTGTATTGGGTATCCTGAAAAAAATTCATGGGCGTGTCAGGAAGCAAACAGATTGTTGACTATTTTAGTTCACATGTAAGACCTCATGCAGTTTGCACCGCTCTTTTTTGACTTCAATGGCCCTACCCGGGACATGAGAAATACATTGCTGGATAATATGGATGTACTGGTAAAAATAAGTGATTTCATATACACTGGAACAGGAGAATCGTTCAAGAATCTTTTTCCCAAGGGGATGACCTGCGCGCTGGTCCCCTACGCTGTTCCTGTACCATGCACTATCTTTGATATATCCAGAGGGTTCACCACCAAAGAACAAGAACCTATAGTAGCAATTTTTGAACCATACATTATGGATAGAGTGAAAGAATT
>Ga0180437_10004727_pt1 | contig 19133 bp, 19 predicted proteins | sample SS_ome_4_FD_132410 | JGI IMG/M metagenome (GOLD analysis project Ga0180437, IMG submission 132410) | Hypersaline lake sediment archaeal communities from the Salton Sea, California, USA - SS_3_D_1 metaG | ecosystem: Environmental > Aquatic > Non-marine Saline and Alkaline > Hypersaline >... | reverse complement strand
TTAGGATTTCATTTTCTTCAAAAGGCCCGCGACGTTTTCGGCAAAGTGCCGCACGATTTTCAGGCCTTCCTCATCCTTCATTACCTCTCCTATGTTCTTGCCCAGCGCCACATTCCAGTAGAAAGAACCCGGGACAATCATGTCGCTGATGGTGAAGAAAAAAACGAGCTGAGCATAGGTGAAATTGTGACCCGCTCTCCGCGCAACCACCACAGGGCCTCCCACCTTTCCTGCAAGTAAATGGCCGTTCGAACGGCTCACATAACCGACTCTGTGGAGCAGGCTCGTAGTCTGGGATGTGGCGGATCCAAAATATACCGGGGATCCTATGATGAAGGCATCGGAGGCGATGATCTTCTCGAGAATGGGGTGAAAATCATCGTCCTTGATCGCGCAGGTTCTGTTCTTCAGCTCCTTGCATTTCAGGCAACCAACACAGGGCTTCACGAGCTTGTCGTGTAAAGGCAAAAGCTCGGCATCCACCTGGTTCGCCCTTAGACTGTCGCACAATACCTCCAGGATCTGCTGCGTGTTTCCTCCTGCCCTGGGGCTTCCGCACACGGCGAGAGCTTTCATAGACATCTCCTCTCAACTCTGGAATATGATAGTATAATAAAATTGCAACTGAGGAAAAACGATTTATTTCTCGTGAAAAATGCCCTGGATGAGATCGTCGATGAACTCGAGAATGTCATACTGTGGGATTTTCTCCATTATCTATTCGTCAGGATCCGGGTGATCGCGAGGGGGAGATCCTCGTAACTGCCCACATACATGTACCTCCCATCCCCCTTTTTGGCCATGAGCCTGTTTGTCGTGGGGTCCGAGCCTCCCAGCCCGAAGGAGATGCCAAGCACATGAAGCCTGTCGAACTTTGCCGCAATCTCAACGGGGTCTCCTCCCACGGTTGCCCAGCCGTCGGTGACCAGGATTCCGGTCCTTGACATGGTTTTCGCCTCCCTGAGCAGTGAAAGACCCTGCAGGAGCGCATGCCTGATGTCGGTTGCCCCACCGCTTTTAATATCGAGCATCCCGTCCAGGAGTGTTTCCAGGTTATTCGGCTCGCTCACATGCTTGATGACCGTCGCGGTGTTCGCAAAGGCCAGGACACCGTGGAAATCGTTTCGGAGCTTGCTCGCGAAAACGCCGGTGGCGATTGCGCCGACTGCGATCTTCTCCTGGTGCATTGAGTTCGAAACATCCAGCATGAGCACATACGCGTTCTTCTGCTGCACTTTCTCATGGCAGTAGATGTTCCCGTACTCGAGGGTGCGATGGCCGATCTGCTCCTCCAGTGTCCTGTCCACGTCGATCTCGTCCAGCCCCGCCCGGTAACGGGTCACCACAGACCGCGTCATGTGGGAGGCTCCTGCAGCAATTTTCCGGGAGAGGTAGAGGATTTTCTGCAGAAGGAGGTGATGTATTTCGATCTTTTTCTGTATGCCCGCTCTCTCCTGGAGCATTGCAAGGAGCTTCACCTGGAGAATCCCGGGCTCGAGGTTTTTCACCACGTTGATGAGCTCATCGAAAAAGTCATCATTGAGTATTTCATTGAGGGAGTGGGGTATTCTGTACAGGAGCGTGACGATGCTCTGGTACTCTTTGAGGTCCATGGCTTTTTTGAGCTGACTCAATAGTCCATGTACGTCGACCGTTAATTTTTTTTTTCGCGCTCCTGAAGCAGGGTGAGATCGATGTTCTTTCCAGCGGGATGTGTGCCGGACAAATTCACGTTTCCGCTTTTCGTTTCCAGGGCATGGGCGATGAGACGTTTCAGAATCTCGGTGAAACGCTCTTCAGTGTAATCGTGGAGCTCGATCTTCGTCATATAGGCAAGTTTCGCGCACCTGAGCCACTTTTCTTTTTCCTCTGAAAAGGCGCCGAAGGCGGTGAAAAACATATCTGCTATGTCTATCGCTCCTCTGATGGAAGAACCACGCCGCAGTTCCTGATCGGTGCGGGTGAGCCGTGTGAGCTGCACGGCAATGTCGATGATCTGCTCATCGGTGCAGCGCGACCTGAGCCGCACGATCTGTTTTTCCTCGTCCTCAGACTGGTATTTCAGGTTGATGCAGATGAATCGGTCTTTCAAGGCCTCACTCAGCTGGGAGGTCCCGATGTACTCTTCAGGATTCTGCGTGGCGATGATCATGAAACCCTCAGCAGCGTCGACTCTGCCGTATTTCGGGATGAATATGGTCTTCTCATCCATTGCCGAAAGGAGCACATTTTGCGTGCCTTCGGGCATTCTATTGAGCTCGTTGATGAGGAGTATTGCTCCCTCGCGCATGGTGATGGAGAGTGGACCGGGAATGAAGGACTCTGCCGTGTACCCTCTGGAGAGAACCAGGGGAGGATCGAACCAGCCGGCGAGTTTCTGCTCAGTGTACCGCTCGTCGCCATCGATTCTGACGAAGTTGCGCCCCAGATGCGACGCCACAGCGAGGGCGATCGTCGTTTTCCCCACCCCTACCGCCCCCTCGAGGAGCAGATGTTTTCCTGACTGACCCGCGAGCAGAGAAGAGGAGAGCTCTTCACTTCTCCCGACGATGTTGAATGACTTCTGTAGTTCAGCTACCAGTTTTTCCATAGGCACCCGTGCCTGGCAGACGTCTTTTTCTCATGGAGAGTACCGCATGCTCAGGGCGTCTCCTCCGTTACCGAATACATACTGTTCCTCAAGGGAAAAAGAAAGAAGCGAGGCGCCTGTGTGGATGAGGACGGTTCATTTATGGGTTGGAGACGGGACACGCTACTTCCTCGTAAGCACTTCAGGAAGCACCCTCGGGATCGTATCCGACCTCAGCCCGGCGATGGTCAGAACACCGTCCTGAACAACCCCCTCCCGCTTGAGCTTCCGGCTGAAGTGTCTGATGTACTTCATGTATTTCTTATTGATGATCTTCCAGAAGAAGAATCCCACCTGTGCGGCGAGCCACCACAGGGCTTTTTTCGAGTAGAACTTTCTGTATGCCTGTATGAGCTTCTTCTGGAGTGTGAGCAGACTGACGTTCTTCGGGAGTATCACACAGTGGCTTCCGTCGTAGTAGTTCCAGTCATTGATGAAGATGCGGTTTGCCGCCATCATCTGGTCGTACAGTTTGGTGCCGGGTATGGGGAAAAGGATGGAAAACTGGGCAGTCCTGCTTCCCGACTCTTTTGCGAAACGGATTGTTTTGTCCATGGTCTTCGCTGTATCGCTGTCCGCTCCAAGGATGAACATGGAGTGCACATTCATACCTTCGTTGACCAGGGTTGATAAAGAGTCCTTCACCATCTGAACCGTGTGGCTCTTGTGATAGTCCTTCAGTGCTTCCGGGTTAATGGACTCGACCCCGATGAAGAGTGTCACACACTTTGCCCGTTTCAGCATCCTGACGAGCTCCATGTCCTTGGCTACATGGGTGCTGAACTGGCTTGACCATTCAAAATCGAGATCGGCCCTTATGAGTTTTTCGAGAAAAATCTTGGTCTTCTCGTGATTCGCCGCAAAGTTGTCATCGTAGAAGAAGCCGTGCCTGAATCCCTCTCTGTACCGCATCATCACCTCTTCCATGACAAGGTCGGCATTTTTTATTCGGTACTTCCTCCCGAACATCTGTGTGACGGAGCAAAAAATGCAGTCGTGGGGACACCCTCTTGATGCCATGAGGGGTGCGTATTTCATGTTGAGCTTCAATCCCTTGACTCCGTACCCCTGCAGCAGGGAGAGATCCATGATGGGGACGTCGTCTATGTTGACCCGGGTGCCCTGGATGATCCTGTCTGTATTTCTTCCTTCGAACACGTCCATCACCACATTCTCCCCCTCCCCGATGACAACCTGATCTGCATGCTCAAGCGCCTCGTTGGGAACCGCGGAGGGGTGGTTTCCGCCCAGGATGACCTTTTTTTCAGGGAATTGACGTTTTATTGCGTCTGCAATCTGATAGGCCCTTCCGGCGGTGTGAGTGATGGCAGTGATACCGACTATGTCAGCCTCTTTCAGAAATGGATGGAGTGAATCATTTTTCACGTTGTAGACCGGGATGATGTCTTCCTTGAATACCTTTACTTCGTGGCCTGCGTTCTTCAGCATGGTGCCGAGAAAGAGATTTCCAAGCAGCGGGAGCTTCGTGAGAAAAAAATACACATTTATGGGAGGCTTTGGCTCTATGAGTGCAACTTTCATTCTCATCTCCTGTTTGTGTCTTCCCTAATGTGGACAAACCGCATTCTCGATTTAAAGGATTTTCTTGCCGAAAGCAAGAAAATCATAATCAAGGTCCTAAGTTTTTATTATACTAAAACGGATATGCAGAGTAAATAGAAAATATCGAGCGTCAAAAAATATTTTTCCCTTTTGCGATATGCTTGTATTCTGCATACCATAGTTCACTATAAATCATGGAGATAGAATGGCGCAGGCTGCGATACTGGGTGCGGGATACATGGGGAGTGCTCTGAGTTTTCCTCTGGCAGACAACGGAGTGCAGGTGCGCCTCTGGGGGACCTGGCTCGATGACGATGTCATCGATGCCTCGAAAAGTGGGGTACATCCCAAGCTGCAACATCCCCTCCCCGAAGCAGTGCGGCTTTTTCACTCAGAAGAGCTCGAGGAGGCGGTGAAGGGAGCAGATTTTTGTGTAGTCGCGGTTACCAGCGAGGGCTTTGTTCCCGTATTACAGCGGCTTCTTGAAGTGCTGCCCAACCCCTGCCCCCTCTTTACGGTCACAAAAGGTTTCGTGAGGCAGGAGGGCATTGTGGTGAGGGTGAGTGAAGCAGCACATATGCTCTTTGAGAAGCGGTTTTCCGGTTCGCACCTGCACTGGGGTTCGATCGGGGGGCCGGTAAAAGCGGTGGAGCTTTCACAACGGGTGCCCAGTGCCACGGTGTTTGCGCATAATTTTCCTGCGATTCGGAGGCTGATCCGCCTGTTTCCCACCGGTTACTACAGGGTCGAAACCACCAGGGATATCGCGGGTGTGGAAATCTGCTCCGCCTTTAAAAACATCTACTCCATCGCTTTGGGGATACACGACGGGCTCTACAGCGATATTCCAGACAGGCTGTTTCACAATTTCAAGTCACTCTTGTTCAACCAATCGGTCAGGGAAATGGCTGTTGTCGTAGGTGCAGCTGGAGGGAAAACACAGACGGTGTTCGACCTGGCAGGGGTTGGCGACCTCCACGTCACCTCCTCTTCTGGGAGGAACAGACGCTTCGGCGAGTACATCGGCAGAGGACTTGGGGCACGTGAAGCCCGCGAACACATGAACCGGGAGGGGGAAGTCGCAGAAGGGTACCATACCCTGGAGCTCGGTCTTTCATATCTCAGGAGGTGTGGAAAGGATATTTGTGCTGAGCTTCCGCTGTTCCACATGCTTCACAGAATAATCATCGAGGAGTCTGAGCTTCGGGAAGAGATAGAGCGCTTTCTCACCGTGTACATGGATCGATGATTCGGGGACGAACGCTGAATGCGGTTGCTGTTCATGTATGCAGGAGCAGCTCAATTTTACATTTCACGAAAAGGAGACGGTGATGTATACGGTGGATTTCATTGCACAGCAGATTGCGGGGAGGGTGATCGGAGAAGGTGGGAGAAAAATCGAGCAGATATGCCCACCCGAACACATTGAGGACGGCTCGATCGTGTTCATAAAGGAAAAGCGCAGATACGAGAAGCTCGAGAAAAAAGACGCCGCAGGGTGTTTCATCGTGGACTTCGAACCCGATGAAGAGGATACAGCCACCTTTATCGTCGTCACGCCAGAGGTGAAAGACGCCGCGTTCATCAAGCTCCTATCTCTCTTTGAAAAAACAAGAACGCTTTCAAAAAAGATCTCAGAGAGGGCTGCCGTGCACCCGACTGCACGGATCAAGAGCGATGTGACTATCGGAGATTTTGTGACCATCGGAGAGGAAAGCAGTATCGATGAAGGGTGCTTTCTCGGACCGCACAGTTACATCGGAGAGCGCTGCCGCATCGGGAAACAGTGCATCATACATCCGAATGTGATCATCTATCCGGACACCATTCTGGAAGAGGGGGTGATTGTCCATTCAGGCGCGGTGATCGGCGCCGACGGGTTCAGTTATTTAAAGATCAATGGTGTGAACCACAAGGTGTCGCAGATCGGCGGGGTTATGATCGGAAAGCACGTGGAGATAGGCGCGAACACCACCATCGACCGGGCAACCCTCGGTTATACAGAGGTTGGCGAGAATACTAAAATCGACAATCTGGTGCAGATCGGCCACAACTGTCGGATCGGAAAAAACTGCATCATCTGTGCCCTCTGCGGGATCGCGGGCAGCGTGACAATCGGTGACAACGTGATTCTGGCGGGCATGGTGGGGCTAGCAGACCATATCACCCTGGAAGATGATGTGCTCATTGGGGCAAAGGCCGGCGTTATGAAGAAACTGGTGAAAAAGGGGACCTATCTCTTCGGCTATCCTGCGATTGATTTCAAGGCCGAGATGGAATTCAACGCGGTGAAGCCGAAGCTGCGAGAAGTGGCTCACGATGTTCGGAAGATAAAGAAATCGCTGAACATGGAGTGATAGGTCAGAGTGACTGGACCCATCCCTCATTAAGACCAAGCTGCTCCATGAACCGTATCGCCGATCCGTACTCTCTGCGATTCAGCTTCCGGGATATTTCTGGAGCAGAATGGGCCCTGTGGGCGGGGAAATACTGACCCATGAGGCTGAGCGGAACGGCCTCCAGATTGCCTGCGATGAACTGGAGCACTTTGCGCGTGTTTTCAATGTTTCCGGGGAGAACCAGATGACGGATGATCACCCCGCGGACCGCAATACCCTCATTGTCTATCTCGAGCGTACCTACCTGCCGGTACATCTCCATAACCGCAGCGCGGTTCACCTCGACATAGTTGTCGACCCCGGAGTACCGCAGTGCACACTCGTTGTCCCCGTATTTCATGTCCGGGAGGTATACATCAACGATTCCTTGAAGCAGCCTGAGCGTCTTCAGGCTCTCGTACCCGCTCGAGTTGTACACGATCGGGATTTCAAGCCCCTTTGACACCGCAATCCCCAGTGCTTTCACTGCCTGCGGCACGAAGTGGGTCGGAGTCACGAAGTTGATGTTGTGGGCGCCCCGCTTCTGCAGCTGGAGCATGCAGTCGGCGAGCTCCCCGACCGTCATCTCCCTGCCGTTTCCGAGCTGGCTGATCGGGTAATTCTGACAGAAGCAGCATCTCAAGGAGCAGCCGCTGAAGAAAATGGTGCCTGAACCCCTGTGCCCGGATACAGGAGGCTCCTCTCCGTGGTGCAGGTTCCAGCTTGCGATTTTTGGGAGATAACCGCTTCTGCACCTCCCGCCCTTCGAGCTGCGACGATCTGTGCTGCAGACAAAGGGGCAGACCCTGCAGGGAGAGAGCATCAAATCTAAAAGTTCGCTGATCCTCGAGAAGTCCGCTCCGCGCAGATAGGACGGTCCAGATGGGTGGACCTTCGTGGGTGAGGATCGGTGTCCCTGTGATGAGCTGAAAGCGCCAGAGTTACTCATACATTCCAAGGATACTGCTGTAGTAGCGCTCAGAGCAATGGAAATGAGCTATGAGAGCGTTCAATTTTGCTCTGCCGTTTTGGACAGATGGTCTTCGACAGCAGCCATTCTGTGGCTGAGCTTTTCCAGGTGATCGGTGATGATGATTTCATAGTCAAGATTACCTGCGAGGATTTGAAAGAGCTCGTCCTCCCACTCGTCTAGGCTGATTCGCCCGGGAATCTCCTCGCCCTCCCGGGCGAACCTGAGCGCCTCGCTCCAGTAGTTCAGGCTGATCTTATAGTAGTATTCGGCGATTTCGAAGCTCTCCTTCAGGTTCTCTGCGTACCAGAGGTTGAAGAAGTACACGTGCTGTTTGTCGAAGCGACGGGCGAGCTGGAGATAGCTGTCGATGATGAGCAGGTTCACATGCATTTTGAAGAGCGTCTTGTACCTCTTGAAATCGTTTTCCGTCTCGATCAGCGCAAGGCTCCGAACCGGGTTGTCGAAAGGAGCCTTGAGAGCCCACTGCATGAAACGGATGTTCCGTTCAAGATTGGGATTGGTGTAGTAGAGGTTCAGCACATAGAGATAGAACTCTTCCGCATAGTACAGGCGACGAGCATGACTTGCCAGAGGTGAGGATAGGAGGAATAGAATGATGAGAATAGGAATAATGCGTTTCATCGGCAGTTCCTGAGCCCTTGAACTGAACCGCTACTATACTTATTCGTCATTTACCCCCCCAATCTTGAATTGACATGAGCCTCTTTCTATAGTATTTTGGACCTACCATTTTCAGCATCATGAAGGGGCAGGGAAGTGTCAGAGGAGTATCCAGAAGGGTTGAGCTTTGACGATGTACTGCTCCAACCGCAGCATTCCACCGTGATTCCCGGCGAGGTGGAACTGGCGACGTGTCTGAAATCCCTTTTCCTGAAGATTCCTCTGATTTCCGCGGCCATGGACACGGTGTCCGGATACCGGATGGCCATCGCCCTGGCCAGGGAAGGAGGGTTCTCAGTCATCCACAGGAATCAGTCGATTGAGTCCCAGGCCGCTGAGGTGGAAAAGGTGAAGAGGTCTCAGAGCGGCATGATCATCGACCCTGTCACCCTCGGACCGGATGCCCCGGTGAGCAAAGCGCTGGATATAATGAGGAATTTCAGGATTTCGGGAATTCCGATCACCGAAAAGGAAAAACTTGTCGGTATTCTCACGAATCGTGACCTCAGATTCATCACCAATTTCGACCAGCCGGTGAAGAACCTGATGACCAAAAAGGGTCTCGTTACCTCAAATGTTGGTACCACACTTGAGCACGCAAAGACGATACTGCAAAAGTACAAGATAGAGAAGCTCCCCATTGTGGACGACAGCGGACGGCTTGTCGGTCTCATTACCATCAAGGATATACAGAAGGCGATCGAGTTCCCATCTTCCGCTCTTGACGAGCAAAAGCGTCTGATCACTGCTGCAGCGGTCGGACCTTCTGAGGATTTCATCGCCCGTGTGGATGCACTTGTGGCGATGAACGTCGACGCCATCGTGGTTGATACCGCTCACGGGCATACCAGCAGGGTACTCGAGGCGGTGAAAAGCCTGCGCGGTCGATATCCCGATCTTCTCATAATCGCGGGAAACGTGGGTACCGGGGAGGGAGCGGAGGCGCTCGTTGGGGCAGGTGCGGACATTGTCAAAGTCGGTATCGGGCCGGGGTCCATCTGCACGACCCGGATCGTTACTGGCGTCGGCGTTCCGCAGTTCACTGCAATCGTGGAGTGCGCCCGGGTTGCAAAACGTCTGGGAGCGCCAGTCATTGCGGACGGCGGCATCAGGTATTCGGGGGACATCGTGAAAGCGCTTGCAGCAGGTGCGGACGCGGTAATGATCGGAAGCCTCTTTGCAGGGACCGACGAAAGCCCGGGTGAAAAGGTCATATATCAGGGAAGAGCGTTCAAGGAATACAGGGGAATGGGCTCCGAAGGCGCGATGAAGGGCGGCTCGGCAGACCGCTATTTTCAGCAGGGGCAGGGAAAGTTCGTGCCCGAAGGAGTGGAGGGGCTTGTGCCCTACAAGGGGAGTGTCCGAGACATTGTCTTTCAGCTTGTGGGAGGAGTGCGTGCTGGAATGGGGTACCTGGGTGCAGAAAAGATCTCTGAGCTTCAGCAGCGGGCCCGTTTCATAAGGATCAGCTATTCCTCCCTGCGAGAGAGCCATGTTCACAACGTGCAGATCACAAAGGAGCCGCCCAACTACTTTCTCCCTGAGTACGAGTGAAAGAGAAACAGCTTCATCTTCTCTCAATCAGCTTCTTGGTTCGAAGAGGCCAGTCGGAACTTCTCTATCCAGTTCTCGAGGGCAGGAGAATTGGTGTTCCTGGATGGGCGCAAGCGCTCGAAAGGATCACCACTTGAAGGCAAAATTGAGCATGAGGTTTTGAACCGGCTGGGAACCAGTATAGGATCCGGTCTCGTCCACGAAGTATGCGATATCGAAATGAAACACGTTCAGATCGAATCCCACTCCGAGGGTGGGATACCCTGCGTCGAAGCCGGAACGTACTGTGAGGATTTTCAGTGTTTTGAAGCTTACACCGAGCTTGATGTTGGTGAACACGGATGAATAGTCAAGCAGGTCCGAGTAATCAGCCGCAATGGTAAAGTCGCTGAAATTTTTGGTCTCGCCGCCGGTGACGAGCGGATAGAAGGCGACTCCGAAGGCAATCCTCGGTTTAATAAGACTCCGTTCGAAAGGTATCGATTCATTGAGAGCATCCCAGCTCGAGAATCTGGTTCCCCAAACATCCTTCGCGCACAGGGCCACCGAAAACCACGAAGAGGGGAAGTAGAGCACACCCAGGTCACCGCCGAATCCCACGGCCTTTGATAAAGGGATTTCCGAAGTGTCAGATGCCTGATCAATCACCTCGAGAACAGTTCCCTCTATTTGGGATTTCGCCCTGAGCACTACTTTGAGATTGATCCCTGCATAGAGATCAGGAAGAAAGGGGAGCGTGTGCCCGTATCCGCCCACAAAGCCGATGTCAGAATAGGCAGAAAGCCGGGCTGTGGGAAGAAGCCCGCCCGGTCTCGTGTCCATGTTGATATTGATGCTGTTGTAGAAGGTAAAGCCAAAATTGTTCCCCACCCTGCCGAAGTATATGGGGCCCGTGAGCCCAGGGGCAATCGTGGTGTCCGAGAGGTAGGTATCCAGGTTTCCCGAAGAGGTCACGTCCACACCGGATATAATGGCATTGTAGAGCTTGAGAGCAGAGTCGTCGATATTTACCTTTATACCCAGAGAAAATACCGTGATGATACCCTCTTCCACCAGGGCGTATCCAGCGGGATTGTAAAAGACAGCATTTTCGTCGTTGGCGACAGCGGTGAACGCACCTCCCATGGCGCGCACCATTGGAAGCACGGGCTGTACGAGAGGCTCTGAATTGTCAGCGGCAAGGGAAAACCCGGCAACACATGCAATCATGCATGCGGACAAAACCGCCGTGCGCAGGAATAAAGTTTTTATCCTTTCCATGAAACCGTGTTTCCTTCCGTGTTGTTCCTTCAGCTCATTTTTCAGCTTCAAAGAGATCAATGCGCAGCCCCTTCCCATGCGGGGCATCACCGCGCCTGTTCGGTGTTCTCGTCACGGTATTCCGAGAGAGGAATCGTTCAGGCCGTCGTAGGCCCACTCTTTGATCCCTGTCTGCATATCGGTGATGTCCTGCTCAGTCATGCCTTCCGGCGGGTTGGTTTTCAAATTCTCCAGCGCATTGTTGGCGTTCGTGAGATAGGCCATCATCTCGGTATCCTCGGTCTGTGTATCAACATATGTTCGAAGACCGTTGTTTGCAGGAGTTGTGTCGTCCCAGGAGCCGATGTTGAAGGGGTGCGTGCTGGTGTCATCCAGTATGGCGTCGATCTCCTCGTTCAGCGTCACCCCTGGAGGCAGCCAGGGTAAAGTGTTGTAGTCGGCTGCAATCTTCACAGAGCCAACACCAGTCGCTGCCATCATGTTTGTCTGATACACTTCAAACAGAATGCCGATATCGACCTCACCGGTGATGTTCGAAACGGCTGAATTGTAATCAGAGGCAGCATTTTCTACTGCCGAGAAAAAACTCGAGTAATCACCTCCAGCAACGACCTGGCTGACGATCACTCCAGGGTTGTCGACCTCGAGGTTTCCGCTCAGAAGGTCTTCCACGACCGTGTCCAGATTTGGTGATTCCTTCCTGAGGTATGCTGCCCCTCTTCCGAGGTAGGCATCCACGAGATCATCCCCCGATGCGCTGTTGATTACATCGGTGAAGTAATCGATTGCCTGATCATAGTTCCCATCTGATATTGCATTGTAGCCGGCGTCCAGTTTCGCCTCGTTGCTCATTTTGGAGGGATCGACGAGGGGGCTGAAGATATTTATTGGCCTGCACGAAAGTAAAAGCATGGCAATCAGCAGGAGAAAAAATATGTAATGCAGCTGTGCTCTTCCCATCTCTTCACCCCCGGGAAGTATCTACAATTAATTATATTACAAAAAAGTGGAGATTTAAATGTTGAATATTTTTATAAAAAATTGATATAATAGTGCGTATTTACCATATCTGAGGCAATTCTTGTGCTCGTGACGGGTGGTTTACAAACGCAGCTATGTAATATGCGCACGGGGGGAGAGGGAAAAAGAAACCCCCCCGAAAAGGAGGAAAAACGGGGGGGTAAAAAAAAGATCATCTCCTAGGGGAGTCGAACCCCTGTTGCCGGGATGAAAACCCGGTGTCCTAACCACTAGACGAAGGAGACAATTGAGCCGCGAAGGAATCGAACCTTCGACCCACGCCTTAAAAGGGCGTTGCTCTACCGACTGAGCTAGCGGCCCTGCTCGGGTTTAATGTAGTACCGTTTCAGGGGCAGGTCAATATTTTTTTCCCTGCGTCCGTTCATCAGCGGGGAGGAAGATTTTACAGTTTGATACCATGTAGGATAAGGGGAAGCATTGTGCACAGCATGACCGGTTATGCGTCGAAAGTGTTCGAGCTCGATCAGTACACCCTCCAGATCGATATTCGATCTTTGAACAGTAAATTCCTTGAAATGCGGTTCAGGCTTCCCTATGCGCTGGAATTCATGGAGGAAAGCCTGAGAAAGATATTGAAAACCCAACTGCGACGAGGGAAGGTGGATGTTATCCTGAAACTGACGGCGCATGAACAGCTGGAGCTCGCAAATCTGCGGAGCTTCATCCAGAAGTACTACCGCATCATCAAAAGGATACAGGATGAGATGCACACGCAGTTTGAGATCTCTCTCTCTGAGATTCTCTCCCTCAAGAACCTCATCAACCCCACAGAGGAGTTTGTGTACGGTGAAATACCGGACAAAGAAATCCAGAGAGCCTTTATCGCAACCGTGGAGTCCTTTCTCGAGTCAAGGCACGCAGAAGGGGAACACACAAAGGGGGAAATTCTGAGTCATATTCAGGAGATCAACGATTCAATCACCCGTGTTTCTGCCAGTTATCCGGGAATCGTCGAGAAATTCAAACTGCAGCTGAAGGAAAAAATTCAGGAGCTTATCGAAGGGAAAGTCGACGAGACCCGCATCATGATGGAGGTCGGCATATTTGCCAATAAGGTGGACATCAGTGAGGAGATCTCGAGAATAAGGGGGCATGTCGGGAAGATGATGAGCTGCATCGAATCCGATGAGGCCTGCGGGAGGGAGCTCGATTTCATCGTCCAGGAGCTGAATCGAGAGATCAACACCATCGGGTCTAAAGTTCCGGACTTCATGGTTTTGGAAGAGGTGGTGAACGTGAAAGTGTGTCTGGAGAAGATCAAGGAGCAGGTACGAAACATTGAGTAAACGGGGATTTTTACTGGTGATCACGGCGCCGTCGGGGACAGGGAAAACGACCGTTTACAGAAAAGTGCTCGAGCGAAACCCGAGGCTTGTATTTTCCGTATCATACACCACCAGATCAAAAAGAAAGAATGAGACAGAAGGCGTTGATTACTTTTTTATCGATCAGGTCACGTTTCGCAGGATGAAGGAAAGGGGGGAGTTTCTCGAGTGGGCGGTGGTGCACAATGATCTCTACGGGACTGAGAAAAAACAGGTGGAAAAGATACTCTCAAAGGGAAAGATCTGTGTTCTCGATCTGGATGTTCAGGGTGCTCTGAACCTGAAGAGCCAGTATCCGCATGCAGTCACGGTTTTCATCAAACCTCCGAGCATGGAAGAGCTCTCACGAAGGCTGAAAAAGCGAGGTACTGAAGATGAGGGGGTTGTGCAGGTGCGGCTTCGGAATGCAGAAAAGGAGCTTGCATATGCCTCTGATTTTCAATATATTATTGTGAATGACGTGGTGGAAAATGCGGTTAAGAAATTGGAAGAAGTAATCGAAATAGAAACTAGAAAGAGAGAGTGAAGCATGCTTCCAATCTATCAGATTATAGATTTTGATGAAAACAGGTACCTTCTTGCACGAGCAGTGATGAAAAGGGCGAGAGAGATCAACTTTATTGGAGACGAAGGTCTCGAGCAGGAGAGCGGTAAGATCGCATCTCTTGCGCTGAATCAGATTTTGCTGGACGATATAAAGTATATACTCCCGAGAGAGGAGAAGGCCAAGAAAGCATAATCTCTTCGCTTTGTGACGAAACGAGTTTTTCCGTCGTCTTTCTTCTGGATTGGAAAATCACCCGGAATGGTATGCACTCCTGACGTATTCATACCGACATTACTCTCAAGAGTTATTGCAAAGTGGGATGCAACCCAATAATTTTTCTGTTTGGCCCCACCGCAGCAGGAAAAACCGAGCTCGCATGTGCACTGGCCGAGGGAATTGGTGAAATCATTTCTGTAGACTCGATGCAGGTGTACAGAGAGATGGATATTGGTACTGCGAAACCGACTGATGCGCAGAGGCTGAGAGTACCACACCATCTGGTGGATGTGGTTCCGCCAAACAGGAGGTTCAGTGCTGGGGATTTCAGACGTATTGCATCGAGGTTGATCGAGGAAGTGCACAAGAGAGGGAAACTGCCTTTCCTGGTGGGTGGGACCGGACTCTACTTCAAGACCATCGAGTACGATCTGCTGGACGTTCCGCCGGGGGATCTCCGGTTGCGGGATTCTCTGTACAGAATGGAGGAAAAAAGCCCCGGCATTCTTCATGATAGGCTCAAGGGCGTGGATCCTGTTGCGGCAGAGCGGCTTCATCCCAATGACATTCTTCGGATCGTGAGAGCGCTCGAAATAGTGCAGTGCACGGGAAGCGCATATTCTCGTTTCCTCGGCAGGGAAAAACGGAAGGTAATTTCACCTCTGAAGATCGGTCTGACTCTACAGAGGGAAGAGCTGTACAGGAGGATAGAGGAACGCTGCTCGAAAATGATCGCTTCCGGCCTTGCGCGGGAGGTGCACAGCCTGATTGAGAGAGGATGCACGGAAAAGCACTCCTCAATGAACGGGCTTGGATACAGCCACTATGTGCAGTATTTCAAGGGGTGCCTCTCACACGGTGAAACCGTCAGGCTGTTCATCAGGGATACGAAACGATACGCGAAGAGGCAGATCACCTGGTTCAGAAGGGAAAAAGATACTGCTTGGTATCTACCGGATGATTTCGAGGTGATCAGGAAGCGGGTCCTCGGGTATATAGAGAGCACCGGGTTCATGTGAGTCGGTCTGGGTCGACATCCAGGGAAAGGAGGGGACTGTGGTATCAATCGTGATCATGGCAGGAGGAAGAGGTGAAAGGTTCTGGCCGAAGAGCGTACGAAGCAGGCCGAAGCAGTTTCACAGGATCGTCTCAGGGAGAACGATGATTCAGGAAACGTTTTACAGAGTCTATCCGGAAGTGAAAAAGCAGAATATACATGTCGTTGCGGGCCGTGAGTTCCGGACTTTGATTCTGAACCAGCTCCCCGAGCTACCGGAGGAGAACCTTATTCTGGAACCGGAGGGGAAGAACACCGCCGCAGCAATCGGCCTTGCTGCAGTTGAGCTCTCGAAGAAAAATCCCGGATGCTCGATGATGGTTCTGACAGCTGATCACGTGGTTGCGCCAAAAGAGGAGTTCCTGCGGGCAATCGAAACCGCCGTCTGTATGGCAGAACACGATTATCTAGTGACCTTCGGTATACCTCCGGACAGGCCTGCGACTGAGTACGGGTACATCGAGACCGGTGCCCCGATTCCGGGAGAGTATGGGCTTCCTGTGATCGGGGTGAAGAAGTTCAGAGAAAAGCCTTCGCGAGACAAGGCAGTGGAATATATTGAAAAGGGGAACTACCTGTGGAACTCGGGAATGTTCGCCTTTCGCGCTGAAAATATACTGCAGGCATTGGAAAACCACCTGCCCTCCCTGCATCGTGCACTTTCGAGGATTTCAGAGAGTATCGGGACAGACATGGAGGAGCGTGTGAAGCAGGCGGAGTTTCAGAAACTTGAAAGCATTTCGATTGATTACGGAGTCATGGAAAAAGCCGACAACATCGCCTGCGTGAGACCCAGCTTCGTCTGGGACGATGTGGGATCCTGGGGAGCACTCTCCAGGCACAGAAAAGCTGACTCCGATGGGAATATACTCCCCGGAAATACCGTTGTCATTGACTCGAAAAACAACATTGTCGTTGGTGAAAAAGGGTTCCTCGTTTCGCTTGTAGGCGTATCCGACCTGATCATCATAAAGGACGAAACACGGCTTTTGGTTTGCAACAGGAATCAGGACCAGAGGGTGAAGGAGGTCATCAGGGAGCTTGAGAAAAACAAAAAGTACGAGCCATACCTTTAATGGTGTTGATGGAAAGCCAATATTTCTATATATTATGTGCATTATAGGAAGCGCTCTGAAATCGTTACAGGAGAAGATAAATCAGATTGATGCCTTTCAGGAGTAAACTCGTATGGAAAAGGATGAAAAATACCTGCCGGAAGTCGATTTCGCGAGCTTTGTTTTAATGATGAGCTCTTCCGCATGGGTGAGCCTGGGCAAGATTCAAGATCCCGTTTCCGGAGAGGTGAAGAAGGACCTCAAGGGTGCCCAGTACAGTATCGATGTACTGATCATGCTGAGAGAAAAGACCAGGGGGAATTTGGTCGAAGAGGAAGAGAAACTGCTGAACGGGATCATATCGGATCTGCAGGCGAACTATGCGCAGACCTTTTTTTCGGGTAAAGGCGATACGTCTCCAGAAAAATTAAAAGAAGACATCGCCGGTGATACCCAGGAGAGAAAAGGCACTGCAGAGAGTGATAAAAAAGATCAGGACTCGAAGTAAATTCCATAACAGGAGGACGAATGCCATCTGGAAAAAAAAGAAAACGGCAGAAGATTGCGACTCACAAAAGAAAAAAACGGCTGAGAAAAAATCGTCATAAAAAGAAATAGGATTGTGTGATCCATGCGTGATCTTATCTTCGGGGGTCGTACCCTGATCATGGGTATCCTCAATGTAACCCCCGATTCCTTCTATCCAGGTAGCAGGGTGAGGGAGACACAGGTTGCGGTTGAGCGGGCCCTTCTATTCGAACATACTGGAGCGGATATTGTGGATATCGGGGGTCTGTCTACCCGACCGGGTGCCGATGAAGTTTCTGTGGATGAAGAGCTTGAGCGGGTAGTGCCGGTCATAGAGAAAATCAGAAATGAGAGTGAAATTTTCATCTCTGTGGATACCTACAGGCCCCGGGTTGCAGAGGAGGCTGTACGGTGCGGTGCTGATATAATAAACGACATTTCAGGCCTGCGATATGAAATAGAGCTGGCAGAAGTTGTCGCGAGCACAGATTCGCTGTTGATACTCATGCACATACGGGGTAAGCCATATGACATGCAGAGCTTCGCGGTGTATGAGAATGTGCTCGATGAGGTTGTAAAGGAGCTCTATGAATCAGTTGAAAGAGCGCTGGGCGCCGGGATCGATCGAAGCAGGATCATTCTGGACCCTGGAATAGGATTTGCAAAAAAGGCTGAGCATAACCTTCTCCTCCTGAAACATCTCCCGCGCATCAGGGAAATGGGTTTCCCGGTCCTCGTCGGGCTCTCACGGAAATCATTTCTCGGCGTGTACACAGGACTCGAAGTCGAAAATCGGTTGATCCCGACGGTTGCCGCGAATGCTATATCAATTTTTCAAGGTGCCGATATTATTAGAGTACACGATGTGGAAGAGGCGAAGATCACTGCACGGATCGCAGATGCGATAAAGCAGAGCTGATTCGTATCCCCAGAGATGGTGAACGGATGGATATAATCTTCAATGTATACTGGGTAGAGAACTATCTTCTTCCCTTCATTGATATAGTCATAATCGCCTATGTTATCTATAAAATTTACCAGATGATATCCGGAACCAGAGCCATACAGGTTGTGAAAGGACTCGCGCTCATCATCTTTGCGGCCTGGTTCTCCCACTTTTTGCACCTGGAAACCGTGAGCTGGCTTCTGAATCAGCTCATTCAGGTTGCAGTGATCGCGGTGATCATCCTGTTCCAGCCCGAGCTGAGGAGGATGCTTACGAAAATCGGACAAAACCGTTTCTTCGGGATGTTCTTCAAAGAAAATGTCACAATAATCGACACCCTCTCATCCTCGGTAGAGGAGCTTTCAAACAAGCAGATCGGTGCGCTTATTGTGATTGAGTCGAATGTGGGGTTGAAGAACTACATCGAGTCAGGCACCTATATCGATGCAATGTTGAGCGCAGAACTCCTCTTCTCCATTTTCAGGAAAGAATCACCCCTACACGACGGAGCGGTGATCATCAGGAGAGACAGGATCATCGCTGCGAAATGCATCCTTCCGCTCACAGAGCGACATAATATAATTGAGGGATATGGGACGAGGCATATGGCTGCACTGGGGCTGGCGGAAGAGACCGACGCCTTCGTCATAATCGTGTCAGAGGAAACGGGGAAAATTTCGGTAGCATGGAATGGGAGTATAGAGATGGGTCTCTCTATAAAACGTCTGAAGGAACAGCTGAACGAACTCTTCTTGATGAAATCGCAATAGAGCCATGCGAATAAACATCGTCAGAAAAATTACCTACAACTGGCATATCAAGCTCATCTCTCTTGCGCTCGCGTTCATTCTCTGGGTTTATGTGGACAGCCTCAAGCAGAAGGAAAGATTTTTTTCGGTTTCACTCGAAATGAAGAACGTGCCCGAAGGGTACCTGGTATCAAACGATCTTCCCCCTTCGGTGAAGGTCGTTCTCAGGGGGAAGGAAAGCCGTCTCGCGCTGGTGGATGGGGAGAAGCTCCGTGCTTACGTGGACCTCGAGGGCAGTGTGAAAGAAGAGACACGGAAAACGGTGAGGGTCGACAGGAATCTGATACCCCAGGGTGTCTCCATTAAAGAGGTGGAGCCAAGAATCATCGACGTGCAGATCGAAAAGGTCGAAGAAAAGCGAGTGAGTGTGATTCCGGTCATTATAAACGATCCACCTGAAGGGTATTACTTTGAAGATGTACAGATAGAACCTGAACAGCTGCTCGTCAGAGGGCCGGAATCTCTTCTGAAGAACCTCAGCTCGGTCTATACCAAGGACATCGATATCGGGAACCTGACCGAGACCACCTTGCGTGAGGTGGCAGTTAATATAGGTGACAGCAAGATCATG
>Ga0180437_10004726_pt1 | contig 19134 bp, 14 predicted proteins | sample SS_ome_4_FD_132410 | JGI IMG/M metagenome (GOLD analysis project Ga0180437, IMG submission 132410) | Hypersaline lake sediment archaeal communities from the Salton Sea, California, USA - SS_3_D_1 metaG | ecosystem: Environmental > Aquatic > Non-marine Saline and Alkaline > Hypersaline >... | reverse complement strand
TTCAATCCGCCACGCCCAGCGCCTGCATGGCCTCGCCCACGACGTAGAGGGAGCCGGTGATGACGATGGCGTCGCCGCGCGTCGCCAGCCGCACCGCCTGCCGCACCGCCTCGCCGACGGGCGTGATGGCGGAAGTGTGCTTGCTCATGGTGAACACGAGGCGCTGAAGCTCCTCGGCGGGAATGGCGCGGGGGGAGCCGCTCTGCGTCAGGATGACCTGGTCGGCCAGCGGGCAGAGCCGTCGCGCGATGGCCTTTGCGTCTTTGTCCCCTCCCGTGCCGAAGACGAGCAGCAGCCGAAGGCCGCCGAGCAGCGATTCGATGGTCTTCGCGAGCGCCTCCGCGCCGAGGTCGTCGTGCGCGCCATCGAGCACGATGAAGGGTCGGCGACTCACCACCTGGAACCGCCCGGGCCAGCGGACCTCGGCGAGGCCCTTCCTGACGAACTCCTCCCCCACTCTGAGGCCGCCCCGCGCGGCCAGCTCCACCAGCCCGATCGCGACGGCCGCATTCTCGGTTTGGTGCGCGCCGAGGAGCGGGCACGAGAGATCATCGTATCGTCGTTCCAGCCCCTCAATCGTGAATACCTGCGTCAGGTCCTTGGTCTCGGTCGAGAGCACGCGCGGCCCGGAATCGGTCCCGACGACGAGGAGCTGCGCGCCGCGCTCCAGCGCGATCTCCTCGAACACATCGAGGACCTCCGGCTCCTGCGGGGCGGAGATCACGGGGACATCAGGCTTGATGATCCCCGCCTTCTCCCGGGCGATGAGCGCGAGCGTATCGCCGAGTTCCGTCATGTGGTCCATCCCGATGCGGGTGAGCGCGCACGCAATAGGCGAGGCCACGTTCGTCGCGTCGAGCCGCCCGCCGAGGCCCGTCTCCAGCACCAATACGTCCACCTCGCGTTGCGCGAAATGGAGGAAGCCCAGCAGCGTGTAGGCCTCGAAGAAGCTCGGCATCCCGATTTCGCCCTCACGCATGGACTCGATGATCGGCCGCGCCTGTTCCACCAACGCGACGACATCGGCCTCAGAGATCAGCTCTCCGTCCACGCGAATCCGCTCGCGAAAAGAGACGAGATGGGGAGAAGTGTAGAGTCCTGTGTGGTGTCCGGCCGCGGTGAGGATCGAGGCCGCCATCGCCGCGGTCGAGCCCTTCCCCTTCGTCCCCGCGAGGTGGAGCGTACGCAGCTTCAGATGTGGGTCGCCCGCGGCCGCGAGCAGATGCCGCGTGCGGTCGAGGTTCCACACCCGCGCCGCCGCCGCGCCCGCGGGCGTCCGCTCATAGTCGATGAGCGATTCGAGATAGGCGACTGCCTCTTGGTAGGTCATCGGTGCGTATCCATCCCGAGAACCAGCGCGCGGCGGAGAACTCTGACTCCGCCGCGCGCTTCCGCCGCTCACTCCATATGCCGCCAGTCTAGTTCACTTCGAGGTCTTCGTACACCGGGAACTGCTCGCACAGCTCCACCACTTCCTTGCGCACGGCCTTCCGAATCTCCGTATCGAGGGGCTCGTGGAGCACCCGCGACATGAGCTTCGCGATCTTCTCCATCTCCGGCTCCTTCATACCGCGCGTGGTGAGCGCGGGCGTGCCGGGGCGAATGCCCGAGGCGATGGCCGGAGGCTGGTGATCGTAGGGGATGCAGTTCTTGTTCACGATGATCCCCGCGTCTTCGAGCGCGTTCGCCGCATCCCGTCCGGTCAGGGTCAGCGGCCGCAGGTCGCAGAGCATGAGGTGGTTGTCGGTCCCGCCGGAGGTGAGCCGGACGCCCTCCTCCTGGAGCGTCTCCGCCAACACCTTCGCGTTCTTCACGATCTGCCGCTGATACTCGCGGAATTCCTCGGTCATCGCCTCCTTGAAGGCAATCGCCTTCGCCGCGATGACGTGCATGAGCGGGCCCGCCTGGATGCCGGGGAAAATCCCGCGGTCGATCGAATCGGCGAGGTGTCGCTTGCACATGATGAAGGCCCCGCGGGGACCGCGCAGCGTCTTATGCGTCGTGGAGGTGACGATGTCCGCATAGGGCACCGGGCTCGGATGCGCGCCGGCGGCGATGAGCCCGACGATATGGGCGATGTCCGCCATGAGCAGCGCGTCGACCTCGTCCGCAATGCCCCGCCATGCCTCCCAATCGATGGTGCGCGGGTAGGCGCTGAACCCGACCACGATGAGCTTCGGCCGGTAGAGATGCGCGATCTTGCGGGCCGATTCGTAGTCCAGCACCTCGGTCTCTCGGTCGAGCGCGTAGTGATGCACTCGATAGTACCGCCCGGAGAAGTTCGTGTTCTGCCCGTGGCTCAGATGGCCGCCGTGGTCCACCGAGAGCGAGAGCACCGTATCGCCGGGATCGAGCACCGCGTAGTAGGCCGCCATGTTCGCCTGCGAGCCGGTGTGGGCCTGGACGTTCGCGTGCTCCGCGCCAAACAGCTCCTTCGCCCGGTCGATGGCGAGCTGCTCCGCCCGGTCGACCGAACCGCACCCGTTGTACCAGCGCGCGCCGGGGTACCCCTCGGCGTACTTGTTGGTGAGCACGCTCCCCTGAGCGGAAAGCACCGCCTTGGAGGCGTAGTTCTCCGACGGGATCATCACGAGCGTATGCCGCTGTCGTTCGAGCTCCTCCGACAGCACGTCAGCCATTTCGGGATCGACTTGCCCTAAGGTGCGGTTCATTCGTCTCCTCGATCAGCCAGTAATCTCCCCCTCTATGGTCTGCGGCCGGCTCCGGCCACTTTAATGTCGAAAGTGGCGCACGCCGGTGAATATCATGGCCATATCGTGCTCATCGCACATCGCGACCGCCTCTTCATCGCCGAGCGATCCGCCCGGCTGGATGATGGCGGTGACGCCCGCGGCGGCCGCCGCGTCCACCGCGTCCGGCTTCGGGAAGAACGCGTCCGAGGCGAGCACGCCGCCCTTCGCGCGGTCGCCGGCCTTCTCGACCGCGAGGTGGACGGCATCCACCCGGCTGGTCACGCCGCCACCGATGCCCATCGCCACTTTGCCCTTCGCGATGACGATGGCGTTCGACTTCGTGTGCTTGCACACCACCCAGGCGAAGCGAAGGGCCGCCTCTTCCTCCGCGGTCGGCGCGCGCTTCGTCGCCACCTTCAGCTCCGCCGGATCGCTGCGGTCGTCCGGCGACTGCACCACCAGCCCGCCGGACACCTGCTTCAACGCCCAGGGATCGCTCGACATCAGATCGGGCAGCTCCAGCAGCCGGAGGTTCTTCTTCTGCTGCAGCGCCGCCAGCGCGTCGGGATGATAGCCCGGCGCGAGCACGCATTCCATGAACCCGTGGCGCTCGATGCCCTCCAGAATCGCCTGCGCGGTCTCCGGATCGACCTCGCGGTTGAGCCCGATGATCCCGCCGAAGGCCGATACCGGATCGGTCGCGAGCGCATTCGTATACGCCTCGACGAGCGTTGCCCCAAGGGCCGCGCCGCAGGGGCTGTTATGCTTCACCACCATGGCCGCCGGCTCGTTCGGGAACTCCCGCACGAACCCGAGCACGGTGTCGAGGTCGAGGTAGTTGTTGAACGAGAGCGCCTTGCCGTGGAGCTGTTTCGCCGCCGCCAGGCCCACCGGGCTCAGCGTCGCTCGGCGGTAGCAGGCCGCCTGCTGGTGTGGATTCTCGCCATAGCGCAAATCGCTCACGCGCTCGTAAGGGTGGAGAAAAAGACTCGGGAACAGCTCGGTCGCATACACCTGGCCGGACAGGTAGTTGTGGATGGCTGCGTCGTAGCGGGCCGTGTGAGCGAAGGCCTCCAGCGCCAGGCGCGCCCTCGTCGCGTCGCCCACTTCTCCACCGGATTGCTTCATCTCCTCCAGCACGCATTCGTAGCGCTCCGGGTTGCAGATCACCGCCACCGACTGATAGTTCTTCGCCGCCGACCGCAGCATCGAAGGCCCCCCGATGTCGATGTTCTCGATGGCGTCCGCGTGCGCGAGGTCCGGCTTCGCCACGGTCTGCTCGAAGGGATAGAGATTCACGGCGACGAGATCGATGAGCGTGATGCCGTGCTCCTCGGCGGCCGCCATATGCTCGGGATTGCTTCGCAGCGCGAGCAGCCCCCCGTGGACCTTCGGGTGGAGCGTTTTCACGCGACCGTCCATCATCTCCGGAAAGCCCGTATAGTCCGATACATCGGTGACCTCGATCCCCGCCTCGCGAAGATGTTTCGCCGTGCCGCCGGACGAGAGTATCGTGACGCCGAGCTCGACCAGTCCTCGCGCGAACTCGGAGACGCCGGCCTTGTCCGAAACGCTGATGAGAGCGGTCTTAATAGTTGCCATAAAGCCAACCTCGCGTGGGGGATAGGGTGCGCGGCGGCAGTATAGCACGAGGCAAGAAAGCCTGTCAAAGACCGCGCCGCCGGGGTAGTGGGTCAGTTTCGGGAGGGGGTGTGAGGTGAGGGGGGTCGCGCTCGTTCTGCTACTTTACTCGCTTGTGGGCTTCACTCCTACAACAAGTACGAGTGCGTCCTCGGCTAACCCTGGGTCCTCTTCTGTGGACACCTCTATCCCAACTGACTCAAAGGCGCGTTGGACTGATATCGCGCGTGGTGGCTCCACCCCCTTCTCCTTGACGCGCATGAGTAAGCCAACTGGGTTTGCTGGGCTGAACGGTGTCGGCGTGAAGCTGCAGACACACCACCCCGAGTCTTTGAGTATCTGCTGTATCTGGTGGGCAAAGTCAAGGCTCTCCCTGTCTCCGGCGACAGACACAATGCCAACATCGCCCTTCGCCCCAACCTTGAGTGTATTCACTAGAGCCGTTCGTTGTTCGCCTTCAATCACGCGTGGTGCTACTGCATCTTCTATTCTCGATTGTCTTTCCGCCTGGTCTTCCATGATAGCATTTTGCAGCGAGTTCGAAGCCCTCCATAGCCACCAGGTCAGACCAGCCGTTATTAGGCTACCGATGATTATCCAACACACGTATACGACGAATGCCGTGTTGTGGGCGGAAGCCGCGGTGTTTATTGATGATAATTCCGAACTCATTCTTGCCATAGCTCTCATCACCTTCTCCGGTGGCATCATCACCATCGGGATCGTTGCCATTGTATGGTCGCGCCGGAACCTCCGTAGTATACAAGAGAGGGAGAGGAAAAAGAAATCCCTTGGCCGGTAGGCCACCACTATGCTAAGGAGTCACTGAATGACTATTGACGCACACAAGCAACCAAGAGTACGATCTAATCCTCCGGCGGAACGCGCCGCATGGAAGGAAAGGCAGGTTCCGGTGACAGTGTGTATCGCGGCACTGAGCAACGGGGGACAGGCTGTGGTCTGCGCCTCTGACAGGATGCTCACCCTAGGAACCTATGAGGAATACGAGCCAGAGCATTCAAAGGCATGGCGCATCACGGACTCTATAGGATTGCTTGTCGCTGGAGATTATGCCCTCCAGTCGTCCATCTACGAGCGTTTGAGGGAAGACATAGAGGGACTAGCGACGGTTCGCGATGCTGCAGATCGCTATCTCAAGCACTTCGTAGAACTCCGCCAGGAAGACGCCGAGCGGTCAGTCCTATCAATCTACGGGCTAGACTTCTCCGCGTATACCAAACAACAACACGCGCTGGACCCAACGACGGCCAGCAGAATTGCCGATCAATTAGAAGATCATCAGTTCCCATATCCAGCAGCATTGATAGTTGGCTTTGATGGAACGGGGAGAGCGCACATATACCAAGCCACGGGCACACGATTGCAGTGTTGTGACGCTATAGGACATGCTGCAATTGGCATCGGGGCAACCCCCGCAATATCCCAACTTGCTTTCTCTGGACATACACGTCACACCGAGTTCATTGATACGGTATGGATGACGTATCTAGCGAAGAAACGAGCGGAATCGGTAGCTGGCGTTGGAGAGCATACAGACCTACTCACATTCTATGGTCCTGGAAAGCATCACAGCGATTCCACGGGCGGTATGCTAAAAGTCCTGAAGCAACTCTATGAAGATGTGCAAGCGCGTGAGCGGGCCGCATTGCAGGATGCTGCCGACAAGATGAAAGGACTCTTCTCCGAACTAACACAGATACTAGAACAACAGGACAAGAAGGCCCCTGGACACGAATCGTAATGCGTGGTATTGTTGTGTTATGCCTAAACGCTCAAGCAGAAAACGAGGGAAGCAGGGACCCGAGGACGTGAACGAGATCGCCTTCCGGGTGACGCAGGAGGCGACGGGGGAAGCGCCGCCGGAGCCGGAGAGGGAGAAGAATCCTGCGGCGGTCGCGTTGGGGAGGCTCGGGGGATTGAAGGGCGGGAAGGCGAGGGCGGGGAAGCTCAGTGCGAAGAGGCGTTCTGAGATTGCCAGGAAAGCGGCGAAGGCGCGCTGGAGGTCACGCAGGGAAGATTAGCATTTTGTGCAACTGAATACTTGCACGTGATAGCAACCCCCATGCATTCTCCTGCAAGCATGGGGGTTTTCTGGTCGACGAGTATATAGCGATATTCCATCAGAAGCCATTTTAAGCCATCTAAAAGCGATTTTTTCACGTCGACGGAAATACCACTTCATGCACTACAACTTCTGCCGTGTTCATCAGACCCTAAAGACAACGCCCGCGGTGGCCGCAGGCGTTACCGATCACGTATGGCCTGTTGAGGAAGTCGTTGGCTTGTTGGATTCAAACTGACCCACTACCGCCGCCGGGGGTTCTTTTCAAAGCCGGACGAGGCCCGCGCTAATCCGTCGCAGGCCGGTTCCCCATCCGGCGGGCATCGATCTTTTCGAGAAGCCGGCGCGGATTTTCGTTGAGAACGATCTCCGCTTCTTGTTCCGAAAGACCGGCTCCGAGCGCCGTGCGACGCTGAATCTCATCGGTGAGCAGGTCCGACGGCCCGTGGGTGTCGCTGTTCACCAGAAAGAGCGACCCGGCCCGGCGACCGGCCGACACGACCGCGCCGTTCGCGAGCGAATGACCGGCGCGCGCCGAAATCTCCAGGAAAATGCCGTTTCTGGCGGCGAGCCCGGCCAGCTCCTCATCAATCGGCCCGGGGTGGGCGAGAATATCGACCTCCGGGCATCGCAGCGCGGCGAGATTTGTCCCCGGCGGCACCGGTTCGACCGGCGTCTCGCCGTGAACGACGATGAGCTCGGCCCCAAGCTCCCGAGCCTGCCCGGCGATATCGGCAATGGCCGCGGGCGGGATATGGGTCAGCTCGACGCCGGCCACCGCGCGAATATCCCAGTGCTCCTCGGCCAGCCGACACTCCGCGATCACGGCGGGGAGAACGGCGGAAACATTGCCGACCGAGACGTGGTCGGCGATTCCAATACACTCATACCCTCGAACGATGGCCCGGCGAATGAGCTCGATCGGGACGAGCGCCCCATCGCTGTGGAACGTATGGGTGTGGAAATCGAAAACCATGTCAGTGGACTCCTTTCTCAACGCGACGCGCCGCACTCAACCAGCGCTTTCTCCACGATATCCGCAGGCACCTCGCACCCCAGTTCCATCTTTCCCAGCGCCCGCGGCAGCACAAACCGCGGCACGCCCCCGAGGGATTTCTTGTCCGAGCTCATCCTTCCCAAAATCGTCGAGGCAGAGACATTTGGAACCTGCGTCGGCAGGCCGAACTTCGCCAGCAGGTCCACGAGCGCGCCTTCGAGCCGGTCGTCGGTCAGGCCGCGAATCCGGCCGATTCGGGAGGCGACGACCATGCCGATCGAGACGGCCTCGCCGTGCCGGAGCGCCCCGTACTTCATGACCGACTCGATCGCGTGGCCGGCCGTGTGGCCGAAATTGAGGATCGCGCGGAATCCCGCCTCTCGCTCGTCGGCCCGGACGACCCCGGCCTTGATCTCACAGTTGCACCGAACGAGTTCGGTGAGAATGCCCGCTTCTCTCTTCAGAATCTCGCCATGATGCGTTTCGAGCCATTCGAACAACTGAGGATCGGCAATAACGGCATGCTTGACGACTTCGGCCAGGCCCTCTCGGTAGTCCCGCGCTCGGAGCGTTGCCAGCACTCCGACGTCCGCAATCACGAGCCGCGGCTGATAGAACGCGCCGACCAGATTCTTCCCGCCGGGCCGGTTGACGGCCACCTTCCCGCCAACCGATGAATCCACCTGGGCGAGCAAAGTCGTCGGTATCTGCACGTAGGGAACGCCCCTCATATAGGTGGCCGCGACGAATCCGGCCAGATCGCCGATCACCCCGCCGCCGAAGGCGATGATCGTCGATCTTCGATCGGCCCCCCGCTCCAGCAACTCATCCCACAGGGCCGACGCGCGCCGGACGGATTTCTGTCTCTCCCCGGATGGAACGAGGATAACCTCGGGTGGTCTGCCCGCCATGCCGCGCTCGAGGGCCTCGCCGTGGAGCCGCGCGATGATCGGATGCGTGATCGCGAAGCACCGGCCCGTCTCATCGGCCGGAAGCCACTCTCTCGCGCGCGCGAGCACCCCGGCGCCGATGTGAATCGGATAGGATCGGTCACCAAGATCGACATCGACGCGGGCATCCATCATCTACGCTTCCCCTCTCATGCTGAAATCGGTCATGCAAAGAGAGCGGCGCCCTCCGCGAGCGCCGCTCTTCGAGCATTCATGAAGGAACGTCTTTCCGTCTTAGATCGGCCCGAGGGTCGCCGGCGCGGCCTCTTCTTTCACGATGCGCGGCGTGATGAAGATGAGGGTTTCGCTTTCGTTCACCGTGCGGGCCTCGCGCGTGAAGAGCAAATCGCCGACGATCGGGAGATCGCCGAGAATCGGCAGCCTCCGCTCGGTTTCGAGGGTTTCCTTATCGATGAATCCACCGAGCACGAACGTCTCGCCGTCACGGACGTTGACCGTTGTCGTCAGGTTGTTCGTCGTCGTGATCGGATACTCGACGTTCTCGCCCTCGCCGGTTGGCACCTGGAGGGTGCCGGTGATGGAGCTCTTCTGGTACGGGATATACATCGTGATCGTGCCATCACCATTGATACGAGGCGTAATGTAGAGGCTGGTCGTGATCGAATAGGTGTCCACACTCACCGTCTGAATATTGGAGCCTCGGAATGGATCGCCCGAAATCCCGCCGACGGTCACCCATGGATAATCGATCACCACCGAGTTCTCTGCCGGCAGGAGGTTCATGGTCGCCACGCGGATGGCGTCCACGATTCGACCTCGACCGGTTTCCAGCAGGTATGTCAGGGTCGCCGCGAAGTTCGGATCGCCCGGCGGTTGGTAGGCGATTGAAATACTGGCCGAGGTTCCCATCCCTTGGGGCTCGACCCGGGTGTTGCCGGCGATGTAGTACCAGTTGAAACCATGCTGCTTTTGGTAGGTCGTGCTGACTTGGACCGACTGCAGCTCGATGATGATCTGCTGGGGCTTTCGGTCGACGAACTTCAGAACTTCGATAAGCTCATTGATACCTTCTTCGGTCCCATGTATCAGGAGCGAGTTGAGCGGCGCAAAGGCGATCATCGCTTCGATCCCTTCCGGGAGAAACTGCGACAGCGAACCTGCGCCGCCGCCCATGCCGCCACCGATCCCCCCGCCGACACCACCGCCACCGCGGCCGCCACCGCCGCCGCCGCCGCGACCGCCACCGCTCAATTGACCGAGACCAAAACCACCTGAGCTACGTCCCGACATGAATGGAGACCCGATATCACCGGCGAGCGCGTCAGCACCATAGATCATAGGGCCTGGATCATCCGATGTGCCAAAGAGCCACGCTACATACTGTGGCGGCATGAACTGGAGATGGTACATGCGAGAGCATCCCGCCTGCTCATCCGAAGCGGCAACCCCCGGAAGCGCGCTGGCTTGAGGAGAAGCGACCGGGCGCGGTCTCTGGGATATATAGTAGATACCTGCGTCGTCGCACCACCAATGGAAACCCTTGGCCTGGCAGATCATGTCGAGGACGCGTCCGAGCGGAGTATTGTCGGTGTGCAATGTGATCACTCCGCTGACATCATCCAATACGATACTGGCTCCCGATGCCGTAGCCAATGTCTGGACCACATCCTGGATGCTGGCGTCGCGAACGTGAATGCTGACGAGTTCGCGACCCAAATCCGTCCCGGACTCCGAGGCCGCTGCCATGAGAGTTCCCAGCCCGATCAAAATACAACAGAGGATCGGTGCGACTATCTTTCGGCCCATCGTTTTCCTCCCAACGGATCGCTGCATCTACGATGCCAGCCCCTATGAAGCCATCAATGTATCAAACCTACGAGAAGCGCATCCCTCGCCTCTTCCAAAACCTGCGACTACCCAAAACTCATCCGGCTACAACGTATCCACCGCGTGCATCACGGTCGACACCCAACGCGGACGGCCCGCGATCGGGTGCGTATTCTACCACACCCATCTCCAACCTGTTAAGCCCTCAACCTCACGCCGTCCAATAACCCCTCTTCGGACATCCAAACCCCACAGCCGACTTAGCGGCCACCGCGGCCACCACCGCCGCCACCACCGCCGCCACCACCGCCAGCGCCGCCGCCAGCGCCGCCGCCGCCACCACGGCCGCCGCCGCCACCAGCACTGCCACCGCCGCGGCCGCCGCCGCCACCCCCCTCAGCACTCCACGGAATGATGTTCATATAGGCTTCGGTTCCACCAAACCACGACATGATAGTCCGTGCGTCCAGATACTGAATCTCGTAGCGACCGCCAGGCCCAAACCAATAGAACTTCATACGGCTGGATGGAACATCGACTTCCACCGGAACCAAGCCTTGGGTTGGTTCGATTTGCTTCTCCGTGATGAAGTAGACATTGCCCGGATCGACGCGATAGGTCAGGCCGTGCATGTCGAGTATCGCGCGCAATGCCTGCGTGAAGGTGACGTTGTTGAGCGTGAGCGTCACTCGTCGCTCAGAGACACCAGGAGCCAGGATATAGCTGTACGGCGTCGGTCTAAAAATGAGTTTCAGGGCATCCTCGAGGGTCGCGTCTCGCAGGTCGAGCGTAATGAGTCGCTCGTCATCCTGTGCCCACGCGCGTGCATCGGCTGTCAGAAACGCCGTTGCCGCAAGGGCCACGAGTACAATCACGACTAGCCACCGAGTCCTCTTTCCTGACATAATCGAGTCACCTCCAGAGCCGGCCTTGCGCCGATTCGCCATTGGCCTATCTCTATGTATCAGATCGTCACGCCGATCATCACATCCACTGCGATGAAGTCCCGCTTCTTTTCAACAATACGCCATGCTATGCCGGCGGCATGCTCGGCATAGCAGAGACTGTCGATGATCGACCACTCATACTTGCCGACGGTCCCAAACCGCGCAGAGGCACCTCCCACCGCTTGCCATCCTCATCCATAAGAAAAATAGAATTGCGGGCAATAGCAGTGATACGAATTCCGTCCACTACATCCCCTGGTTTGACGACGAACGCATCTCCGTCCTCATCCTCCAAAATAGCGAATGCCTGATCGTTGAAGAGCAGACCCGCCACACGCCGATTCCCAATGCGTGGACCTGCCACCGTTGTGATTCCACCCGGACGTAGACCGCCCGGAACAATGTTCACCGGAGGCAACGCCACAAGAAGCTCAGGAGGCGTCGGCCTGGGCGGCGGATCGAAGCTGAGGAAGGGATCTTCCCGCGTCGGTTCCGAAGGTCCAATATTCATCTGAACGAGTCCTATCGAAGGTCCCGCAGGAACGACGACAGCACCCTCTTCCCCACCTGCGACCCCAGGTTCCGCCTCACCCGGAGCTGGCGCCACACCGACAGCGGGAACGCCAGTTGCCTCGGCTACCACTTCCTCGCCGCCTGCGCCAAAACCAGCGCCGGCTTCAGGCTCTGCACCACGCCGGCCGCGGAGCAAAAAAAAGCCGATAATAATAATCGCTACAAGGGCGACGCCACCAGCGATAAATATCTTGTTGCGGTCCGCCGAGCTCATTATCTACTCCCACCGACGAGACTCAGACTTCTTCTCCAAATCGGTCGGCTTTCCTTTCCCTTGCGACGAAGAGCTCTCTCTTACCAATCGCATTTCATATCACACGAAACACATCTTCAGCGTCCGCGGCCGCCCCGACCACCGCGACCACCACCGCCTCCACCTCCGCGTCCACCTCCACGTCCGCCTCCACGTCCACCTCCAGCCGTCCCCGCGCCGGCCGTCGCCGTCACGGTCGTCGCCGGCAATACCCCAGTCCACTCATAAAGTGTCACCGGCACCTGGGCCACGAGAGGCTGTCCCGCCCGTCGAGGGCCCTGAACCGCGACGCTTTGCATCACCATGAAGCGCGGCGCCTTCGGCAGTTCATCGAGCCAATCGAGCAACGAAGGAAAATCTTCAACTTGGACCGTAAGCGTCCAATTCAACGGGTCGAGCATCGAGACCGCAGGGTTGGGGAAGCTCCCCGGCATGTTGGTCCCCCATTCGGGGAAACCATAGCCTGTAACAATGGCGCCAGAGGAGGCAAACCAGTCGTCCAATACCTTCCGTTCTTCCGCCGCAAAATCCCACATCCGAAGGGTCGCTGCAATCGGATCTCCAAAGTCAATCTCAGGCATCCTTGTATCCAGGATATCCTGATACGTAGTATTGACCTCTTCTTCTCGCGCTTCCGCCTCAGCCAGATCCGCCTCCACCTTCGGCCGCGTGCTGGCGATGGCCTCTGCTGCTTCGGCATCTGTAATCGCACGCCGTATTTTCTTCTTCTGTGGATTGATGACAACGAAGACAAAGACGAGCGCGATAGTGATGGCAATTACCAGACCGGCGATGGCGACCTGGATTCGCGTGATCCGTTGGAGGTTCACTGGCTCGCTCCTTCGTTGCAGCCCTCAGATAACCACAACTCGCTGGCTCCTCGTTTCCCGCTTCTTCGAGCGCACACATTCACCCCTTAGCGCCCTCGACCTCGACCGCCACCGCCTCGACCGCCACCGCCTCGACCGCCACCGCCTCGACCGCCACCGCCTCGACCGCCACCGCCACCCATTTGCCCGCCGCCACGCTGGCGACCTCCCACGGTGATACCCCCAGGCATACTCACAGGCATCATCATATCCAGATACTCAGGCTTGAGAACCACGGAGATGCTCACCGGCATCGCCATGCGGGGATTGGCGGCTCCCGCAGCGAGCTGGCCGGGGCTGAAGTCCACGGCGTTCGGGTCCGGCTGGACCATCTCGCAACGCAGCATGTTGAGATACCAGCGAGCGGCGGCCATCATGTTGCTGGTGGAACCCTGAAGATTAAGCCTATTGCCGCTGGGCAACGACAGGCCGTGGACGACGACATCGGCGGGGAAGTACTTCGTAATCGTCTTGAAGTACTGAATCCATTGCTTCGGTTTGCTGTCGGCTTCCGCCACCCAACCCACCCAACTCGCCTTCGTCTGATAGCGAGCCTTCGTCGCCTCGACCTCATCCATCAGCGCTTCGACCGCATCCTGTTCATCCCACGCAGCGTTCCTCCGCTCGGTCGCCTGCTGATAGGAGCTCGCCAGCGAGAAAGGAGCCGGCGCCCATACGTAGGCCATGAAGAGCAGTGTCTCGACGATGAGGAGAAACACAAGCAATATGGCGAGCGCCTTGACGCGGCGTCGCTCGATGATATAGGCGGGCAGGAGGTTGATTTTGATCATGCAGTGTCTCCGGACATCAGCCTATCATATCGCGAATTGCCAGCCCGACGACGATGGGCAGAAAGCATGCGTCTTCTTCGTACATCTCGGAGGGCACGCTTCCCTGATCCACCGTCAGGTATTGGAAGGGATTGCCAACCTCCACCTTCATGCCGATTTCGTTGGTCATGAATTCCGGGAAATTGCCGAGCCGGGCCGTCCCGCCGTAGAAGATGACCTTCTCGACCGTCGAGTCTGGAAAACGGTTCACATAGTACTCGACCGAGCGCCTGACCTCGGTCACGAGCTCGACGAGCGTCGGGAGCATGGCATCGTAGACTTGGCGCTCGGGAGATCCCGCGGTGGGCGCGTGAATCGATGGAAGAACGTCTTCGGGAGGTTTCTCGGCCGGCGGCTGAGCGGGGCCCACATCGGCTCCGAGATCGAAGACCGGCCGCTCCGCCTCTTCCTCCGCCGGAGGCGCCGCCGCGCCGAATTCCCCTTCCGCGGGCGGCTCTTCCGGCCGAGCCTCGGTGGAGGCTTCGAGCGCGGGCGCGCCCTCGATATAAACCGTCCCCTGCTCGGCCTTGGCCCGCTCGGCCTCGTGGAATTCGTAGCCCATAGAGTCGGCGATGGCATTGGTGATACTATCGCCGGCGATCGGAATCGGTCGGGTGAACGAGAGAAGCCCGCCCGGACGAAACACGCTCAGGTCGGTCGTCGTCGCCCCGATATTCAGGAGTGCGTAGGTGTGGTCATAGGCGCCCTGCTCTCGAGCGACGTCGATGAGAGAACGACAGGCGGATAGCGGCTCGACATCGAGCGCAACCGGAGTGAGCCCGGCCGTGAAGAGCGTCTGCATGTGGGCCTCGATCATATCCTCCTGAGCGACGGCGAGCAAAACCTCCATGTTTTGGGCGTCTTCCGGCAACTCTTCGGGAGCAATGAGCGGCTCGAAATCCATCACGACTTCGCTCGCAGCAAAGGGAATGTGGCGGTCGACCTCCCACTGCATCGTGCTCGCAAGCTCATCGCGGCTCATGCGAGGAACCTCGATCGGACGGACGACGAGGGATGATTGGCTGGCGACGGAGGAAACGACGGAGCGCGTTCGGACGCCGTATTCGGAGAGAAGCTGGCGCACCGCGGCCCCCAGCGTATCGGGATCGACGATGACACCGTTGGAAATCGTCTCCCGCGGCGTCATTCCCATACCGGCGTTCACAATCGTCGGGCCGGAACGTCCGCGAACGGCCTCGACGAATTTGATCCGGCTCGTACCTATGTCCAGCCCTAAAACCGTCTTATCCGCCATGGCTGTCTACTCTTTTCGTGGATCGGGACAGGGGGGCGGGGCCATGATGACATCCCTCCGCAGGCCACATCAACCCCCACTGTGTTAGATTATAACATCGCCCTTTTTGTTCCGCAACCGGCGCACAATTTCGCTCGCCCTTCGGGTTGCGCGCAGCGGGAAGAACGCTCCCGCTCTATCCTTTCCTATTCGACGCGCGCCTCAGCTTCCTGCCGGTCCGGAAACTCTTTCGCCCCAAATAACCAAATCGCTGGTCATCGGGAAGTTCGGAAATCTCAGGTGTCCGATGCGATTATCGGTCTCGCGCCGCGGGAAACGCAGCAGCGGATCGTAGCTATAGGCGAGGTATCCCTGGTCGCCCAGCCCGGCCGGGCCTCCCCATTTGCCCGTCCAATCGGCCACCGAACCCAGGTCGGCCGGCATGTTCTCGGTGATCGCGCCGTACACTTGGACCATAATATTGAGCGGCTCGTGATAGCCGGGATAATCTCCCGTCGGCTCGACCCCAGGATCGAGCTCGTCGGCATCGTCGTTGAACCATCGACCCGGAATCACGAACCAGGAACCATTCTGAGCATAGATGAGCGCCTCGACCTCCACCGGCAGCGGATCGTCGTTCCGCGTCGGCGCCACGGCGAGCGGACCGAGGACGTAAGCCAGATCTTTCGGGGGTATCTCCCAATCATAGCGTTCCCAGATGCCCGTGCCCGGATCGCTCCAGAGTCCGACTGGCCAGACGGCCGGAACGAGCGTGATCGTATCGCTCCCGGTGAGATAGCTGTCGCCTGGCGCGCTCGAATCGTGAACCGTCATATATTGATATTGATTGGGCAGCAGTTCGAGCCAATCGTCAGCCGTAGGGGCGCTCAGTTCCATAAGAATTACATCGGTATCGATGTACCAATGGTACGAGTCATCCTGTGTGATCGGGTCTACGCCCGGAGCCCCATCCCGCCAGAACTCATAGGGCGAGGAATCAAATCCCCACGGCCAGGGATCGTCGAGTTCCGGGTCATTGATGTGAACCGCCACTTGTACGGCCGGCTCGTCGGGGTCCGTATCCGGCGTGGAACCCTCGGAGGGCACACCACTGGGAATACCAATACCACCAGCTTCGCCAGGCTGCGCGCCGGCAACATAAAGCCCGCTATGGCCGATCATCAGGCGGAGATTGTCGATCTCCGCGGCCAGCGCGGCGATCTGGAGGCGGGAGTTACTGTAGCCGAAACTCACGTTCGCAGGAAACGTCTCGTAAGGGCTTAGGGGGCCCGTCGGTGGAGGCGTTGGTTGAGGTTCGGATATGTCGCCCTCGAGGAGCAAGAAGCTCTCGTTTCCGCTCGATGCGTATCGCGGAAGGGCGTCGTTGTAGTAATGCCATTCATCGGAATCGGGCGGGTACTCGACCGCGGAATAGAGGTCCTGCGGCCTCGGATTGAGCGCGGTGGTGTTCAAGCAGACATAATCCCGCGCGAGCAGCGCGATGCGCGATCCATAGAGCCGATCTTCGAGATAGTCGTCCGGTGTGAGTCCGGCGAGCTGGGCCGTGGTGGGTGTGAGGATATCGCCCTCGACGTAGATGGTGCCGCCGGAGACGACCTGGAGGTCGAAGCGGCGGGTGCGGCCCTGGCTTGGGGTCCAGTCGCCGAAGTAGCCTTCGTAGACATCGTCGGCTGGGATTTGGATGCCGCTTCGTCCCTGGCTGTCGCGCAGCGGGGGCATGACCCCGCGAATGCGGATGTTGCCCTCGGCATAGATCACCCCGTTGGGCGGGAACGGCACGACGGCCGTCGGCCCGTCGAGCACCCCCATGGGCTGCGCGCCCGAGCCCGGCGTGCATCCATTGGCGGGCGGGGTGTACGGATACGGACCGCTGCCATCGGCGGGAATGGGCTCGCCGTTGGACTCCCGCCAATAGTATTCGATTCCGTCTTGCTCGCGGAGGTCATGTCGAATGATCTCGATATACGGGCATGGATCTTCGCCATGGAGGACAATCTCCGTCCCCGGTGGCGCGTAGTACCGCCCCGTGGCGTCCCACCAGTCGGCCGGGCCGGTCGGCGGCCGCTCGGTGTCTTCGTCGCGCAGATCGCCCGCAGTCTGATGAGCGCCGACGGACCTCGTCCAGTTGAGCCGGAGCTTTTCGAGGTCGTGGTTATATTGGATATCGCCGGTGTGGGCGACGCCATAGCCATCAATATAGGGACCGTTGTCGATGTAGATGCCGCCGAAGTTCGTCCACCCCCAGCCGAACTCGCCCGTGTTGTAGTAGAAACCCGTTTCGGAATCGAGACGCCAGAACCCCGAATCTCTCGTGAGGAGCAGATAGCGGTTCGTCTCCTTGTCGGGATGAATGGCGTCGATCTCCGGCGGCCGGACGCGGGGCACGGAGAGCGCCGGCGCGAGCAGGTCGCCGGACATGGTCCAGAAATCCGGCAGGTTGGCAAGGACGGTGCGGCTGTCGGGGATGATGGCGCCTTCCCAGACGCGGGGGAAGCCATTGGCGTAATCGTACTGCTGCGTCTCCGTCTGAGGATCGAAGAGATTCGCGATTCGCTCCTCGCCATCGATGACGAGGTTAAGCGCGGTCGTCGCGTTGGGCGTCGCGGACTGGTGCAGGAAACCAGCAATCTCGATGCGGTCGTCTCGCAGGATGCCGAGGTCCTGCCAATCGGTTTCGCCGTCGAAGTCGAAAGTCGTCGTCAGCCGAACCTGCGAGAGGCCGTGCCAGACGAGATCGGTATTCGAGCGGACCGGGCCGTTGACGTAGAAGATATAGTCGCTCCGCTCACCACCGTTGAGTTCCATGCCGGTCGCTCCGAGGGGGGCAGGGCGATTGGTCTCGAAGCGATCGGTGACGAAGCGGGCGTAGTCCGTCAGCAGGACGGGCTTGAGCGCGAGGATCGTGTGTCGCAGGAAGGGGTTGTCCGGGAACACCGCGGTCGAGAGAATTCGCAGGAAGCGACTCTGGAGCCGGTCGGGAGAAGGCCCGTACGACACCTGGATGGTCACGCGGCCGTCGCCGCAATCATATGGCGTATCGCTGGGTCGCCAGTCGGCCCCCTGCGGCGAGTAGGTCAGTTGTTCGTTGGCCAGGCGAAGGCCCGCTTCGGCGATGTGCCGGAGCGCTACGACCTCGCTCTGGCGGCTCACCTGCGCGAGCTGCGATCCGACCACGCCGGCGAACAGCGCCCCCAGGGTGGCCACGGCGAAGAGCACCAGCACGGCGATGAGCAAGGCCTGTCCGGCCTCGTTTCGACGCCCGAGGGTGCGGTGAGTGGAGGCGGTTTGGTGGAAACGGCTACTCTTCATATCGAATCTCGCGGAGCAAGTTGCGGAGCTTGACCCGTCGGGTCATATGCGCGGATTGAGCGATGCGCTGACCTGCCGTCGCGCCCGGGTCGGCGCGCGCGACGGTCATCGCGATATCGACGACGGAGGCAGTTCGATAATAGGCCGAAATGAGATCGGACTTCTCCTCATCGATCGTATCCCCGGCCGGCACGACGCCATTGCTGCGCCAGCGGAAATCGACGAAGAAGCTACAGCCCGTGGGGTCCACTCCGCCGGAGAGGAACTCCGAAAGTCGGAGCCACCCATAGGTCAAATCATCCGTTCCGTTGTCCGGAACGTCGAGGCCGACCTGAAACTCGTCGGAATAGTCCCGCGGCTCGCCGTAAACCTGAGTGAGGGTGCGATCCGGAACCGTATCTCCATCCGTATCGACGCTGACTTGAATCGAGTTCGGATCGATGAGGCATACCAGCACCTCTCCGGCCGGACGACTGTCCCACTCATCCATGAGCGGCCGCTCGTAGACGGTCCTACTGATTTCGACGAGGGCTCGCGTTTGGAGTTCCGAGCCGGGGAATTCGAGTGGCTCTTCGTTGAACATCGAGTCTTCGTCCCCGCGAGGAGGAAAGCCACAGCGAAGGGAGCCGTCGATCCAGTCGATTCCGAACGCAAACGTGGCGCTCACGGGGCGGTATGGGTAGTCGCCCGTGTCGTAGATCTCACCCCTCGTGCTGGGATCGATGATCTTCATCGTGCGGGAGCGCGGGTCGAAGGCCCCAATGGCGCTGAGGACGTAGGCCCAGTTCGTCCCTCCGACGGGCTGATATTGATAGATGAGCAAGAAGGGATCGCGCGCCCAGGTCAGCTCATCCAGCACCGCGTGGACGTAGGCGTCGTCGCTGAGCTGCGCCCATCCCGTATAGCGCGCGCCGAGTCTCCAGAGCGGATAGCGAGAGCGATAGAC
>Ga0180437_10004725_pt1 | contig 19140 bp, 10 predicted proteins | sample SS_ome_4_FD_132410 | JGI IMG/M metagenome (GOLD analysis project Ga0180437, IMG submission 132410) | Hypersaline lake sediment archaeal communities from the Salton Sea, California, USA - SS_3_D_1 metaG | ecosystem: Environmental > Aquatic > Non-marine Saline and Alkaline > Hypersaline >... | reverse complement strand
GCCATGCCTCAGAAAACCCCGCGGCGCAGCCGCGTCTTTTTCGGGCACCCGGCCAGACGCGTCTCGGTCCGAAAGGCAGACCTCGCGCCAGGAAAGCGACCCACACATTCTTCGGAAGAGCCCTTTTTTTGGGCCCGTCAGCCCGCTCCGGGTCCGATGCGGGCTGCGACGTCACCGGGTCGAGACGGGTTGACGCGCGGCCGTCTCTGCGGTAGGATGCCTTCTCAGGAAGCAGCCGGTCCCCTCAATCCGCTCCGACCTTCCTTGCGACCCGCGGCAGCCCCCGTCGTCCGTTGCCCCGTCAGCGGTCGGGGCCGGAAGGAAAGCGACCGGTCGAGACAGTACCGTGCCAGGCAAGAGCCAAGGGAAGACGACACGCGGGTTCCGGATCTGTTGCGGGTTGGCCCTGTCCATCCTGGCTTCTGCGCCTCGGGCCGGGGTTGCGGCAGGCCGGCCGCCGCGGGCCCGTCCGCGCGTGAAGGAGATTCGCTTCGGTCTCATCGACCCTCCCGTCATCGCGCAGCGGGACATCACGGTTCGCGCCGCGACCTCGAACCAGAATCCGGAACCGAAGCCCCTCGAGTGCAGCGGGCTGGCGTGGGTGGACGGGTACCTGATCGTCTCCAGCGACCGGCACCAGCATTTGCTGTTCACGTGTGCGGTCGACCTGGCCCGCATGACGATCGCCGAACCCCGCCCCCACGTGATCATCTCGAACGAACAGAATCTGCTCGACGACGCCGAGAGCGTGACCGTGCGGCGGCGGCCCGACGGTTCGTGGCTGGTGTACGTGATGTGCTCGCTGAGCAACGACAACCGCCAACTGCCCCTGCCGATGCGCCGACACATGCTGCGGCTCGCCCTTCGCCCCGGCGAGCCGTTCTCCTTTCAGGGCGTGACGGTGCTCGGGGCGGGCAAGATCCGTCAGCGCGTGGATCGGGAGTTCAAGGCCGTCGGCGTCCAGCCGTACCGCACGTACTACGGCGAGCACCCGGGGGCCGACAAGAACACGTACCGGTGGGGCAACGTGGAAGGCATCGCCTTCACGCCCGACGCTTCGCGGATGCTCTGCGGGATGCGGAACCCGCTGTTCGGCGGGGCGGCGTTGATGCTGGCCGTGCGAGGCGCCGACGACGCGCTGACCGCCGCGGACGCGGGGCGGTTCGAGGTGACCGACGTCTTCCCGCTCGACCTGGACCGGCGCGGCGTCAGCGATCTGTGCTGGGACCCCGTCACCAAGGGCTACTTGATCGCCGCGGCCAAGAGCAACGGCCCGAAGCTCGACGACGACCAGCCCTTCCCGCCGAACACGCTGGACAGCGCCCTGTTCTGGTGGAGCGGGCACAAGACGGACAAGCCAGTCCTCTTCGCCACCGCGCCCGACATGAAGGTCGAGGCCGTCTGCCGTCTGGGCACGAGCCGTTTCATTGCGGTCGGATCGGACGAGGGCGACGTCAGCGAGGGCCGGGAGCAGCGGCAGAGCGTGCTGACGATTATGGACTTCACGGGGGTCGCGCGGTGACGGTAGGACGCGGCAGATGATCGACGACCTAAACACGCTGCCTTTGCCCCACGAGGAGGAGGAGGTCTTCGAGGCGAGCCTGGTCGCCGACGTCCGGGACGAGACGGAGACGGGCGAATCGACGAGGGTGCTGGCCGGAGACGGGACCGACGCGCCGGCCGGGGAAACTCGCGCCGAGCAGCCCCCGTGGGTCGGAAGGGTGCTCGGGCACTTCAAGCTGCTGCGGCTGATCGGTCACGGCATGATGGGGTTTGTCGTCCAGGCGATCGACGTCGACCTCGAGCGGGTGGTGGCGCTGAAGATCCTGCGCAAGCGCATCGAGGGGGTCGACGAGACCAAGCGGGTCGAGCAGTTCTTCCGCGAGGCCCGGGGCGCGGCACAGATCGAGCATCCCAACGTCGTCCGCATCTACGAGATCAGCCAGCACAAGGGCTGGTGGTATATCGCCATGGAGATGCTGGAGGGGGAGGACCTGAAGAAGATCGTGAAGGCGGCCGGGCCGCTGCCCCCGTCGCGGGCCTGCCCGATCCTCGCCGACGCCGCCACGGCGCTGACGGTCGCCCACGAGTCGGGGATCATCCACCGCGACGTCAAGCCCTCCAACCTCATGGTCACCCGCGCCGGGCGCTGCAAGCTGACGGACTTCGGCTTCGTTCGACGCAACGATCCGAGCGACCCGTTTGACTTCACCGACAAGTCGGTCGGCACGCCGCAGTACATGGCCCCGGAGGTGATCCGCAACGAGCGGCAGACCTCGGCCGTCGACGTCTACAGCCTCGGCGCGACGCTCTACTACGCCCTGACCGGGCGGGCGCCGTTCCTCGGGCGCTCGGTCATCGACATCTGCCGCAAGCATCTCGACGAGCCTGTCCCGGACGTCCGCGACCTGTCCCCCTCGTGCCCGGAGAGCCTGTCGGCATTGGTCCGGCGGGCGATGGGCAAGAGCGCGTCGGCCCGCCCGACCGCCGCCGCGTTCGCCGCCATCCTCCGCGCCGAGGCCATCGCACACCGAGATGACGATTCGTCCGTCCTGGCCTCGCATGGATCGAGCGTCCTCGCCCAGCCGATCGGGGAGATGTCTCCCCGGGCCACGCCGGAATCGTCCGTGGTCACGACCCGCGGCCGGCTCGAGGCGCGCCCGTCGCGGTTCTCGCGTCTGATCCGGTCGGTGTCGACCTGGCTGTTGGTGGGCACGGCCGCGCTGGGGTTCGTCGGCGGCCTCACATGGCACTCCTTCACGGGTTCCGGCGGCGGGACGAAGGGCCCCAACGGTCCGCCGTCGAGTCTGGCAGAGCGTTTCGCGGATGCGCCCGCCACCTACGGCGTGCTGCCCCCCGGCGCGGTGCCCGAGGCCGTCGGCGCCGGCGGCGAGCCGCCCGCGTTCAGTTGGATCGGAAGGACCGACGTCACAGGCCTGAAATACGTCGCCGGCAAGCGCGGACGCCACTACTATCGAGTCGACGCTCCGGAGGCCGCCCTGATCCGACTGGAGGATTTGGTCGGGTACAGGACGGCCGACGAGGCCCGCGCGGACGGCAGGACGCCCGCGCCGTGAGGGCGGCCCCGTTTTACCGGCCGGCGGGATCACACGGCGGGGCGGCGCCCTGTCCGGCAACCGGCGCCGGATCGGCCGCATCAACCCCTTGCGTGTCGGGCGACTGCACGATATTCTGTGGCTGTTGCGGCCCCCGGTTCGGCGGAACCGGGTGGGCGTCCATCGCGCGACCCGGAAAGGGCATATCTGCGCGAGATGGCGGTACGTCGTGTCTCCTGCCCCGAGAGGTCTGCACATGAGCAGCGTTACCATCAACTGCCCGTCGTGTCACGCCAAACTCGCCGTGCCCAGAGAAGCCGTCAAGCGGTTCATCCGGTGCGGGCGGTGCAAGCACAAGTTCCCCTTCGCGTCCGTCAAGCAGAAGGTCGTGGAGGACGTGATCGCCTCTTGGCTGACCGAGGAGACGCTGGAGGAAGAGGAAGGCATGGCCCCCTCCGAGGAGTCGGTCGGAGAGAAGAGTCTGCTGCTGCATCCGGAGGAGGACGAGGGACTGCTGGATTCGGCGCCTGCGCCGCCCGGCGAGATCCGATGCGTGGCGGTCGAGCGGCGCGGGGCGCTGCTGGAGTTTCCGGCCGAGCGGCTGCGGAGCGCGGAGTTCCGCTGTGGCTTCCCGCGGCAGTGCATGAGCTGCGACTCGAGGACGCACCTGCACGCCCACGTGGTGATCTTCGCCTCCCAACTGCGCCTCAGCATGTCGATGGAGGCCGAGCACGACGCCGGGGCGCTGGTCATCGGCGACGCAGAGACCCGCGGACTCAGCGACATGGAGATCCTCAAGCTGCTGAAGCGCGTCCCCAACGTCCCCTCGCCGGCCGATCTGCCCATGCCCTACTGGGTCTGTGACATGTGCAGCGCCGCCGGCGTCGTCTCCGGGCAGATCCAGGTCAACCGCAGCACGGGCAAGGGCCGATGCCGGCTGTTCATCCGAAACATCCGCCGGGCCCTCCAGTTCATGGCGGACGTCGGCGGGGAAGACTCGGAGGGCTACGATCAGCTCAAGGACCGCGTCGACCGCACGGCCCGGCGGCCCTGGCACAGCCTGCCGCAGGTTATCCGCCACCGCCTCGAGCAGTGGTACCAGCCGGAGAAGGGCGAGCAGTTCGTCACGTACATCCCCGACCGAGACCACGCCCGCACGGAGGACGGCATCAGCGGGCTGGTGATCTCCGACGTCCGCCTGATCTACCACACGCCGCGCGACCATCGGCAGGTCCGCAAGGACGAGCACCTCGAGCTCAGCCACGCCACCGGCGGCGGAAAGCGAAGCGTCAACATCCACGCCCCCTCCTGGGAGATCAAGCACTTCAGCGTGGACCGCGACGGCTTGGCCAAAATGCGCCGGGCCCTCGCCCTCCAGAAGTTCAAGGCCGTCTGGCTGTAAAGGGGGAATCGGGCGTCCGCCGACGGATTCTGGGCAGGAGCCGGAAAAAGCACGGTCGGGAGAATGAAAAGAACCTCCCGCCATGCGCCTTGGTTAGAGATTCCGGAACCTGACGACCGTTTTCTACTGCGAAGGAGACCCGAGGCATGCGTAGAGCCCTGACCGTGAGAACCGTGCCGGCCCTGTTGATCGTCGCCTGTGCCATCGCCGCCGCGCCCGCCGAGGTGAAGCTGCCCGCCGTCTTCGGCGAGCACATGGTCTTGCAGCGCAGCATCGCCGTGCCCATCTGGGGCTGGGAGACCGCCGGGGGGAAGGTCACCGTCTCGATCGCCGGGCAGACGAGGACGGCCACCGCCGATGCGAAGGGCAAGTGGTCGGTCAAGCTCGACGCGATGGAAGCGGGCGGGCCGCACGTGATCAAGGTCGTCGGCAGCAGCACCGTTGAGCTGGCCGACGTGATGGTCGGCGAGGTCTGGCTGTGCTCGGGGCAGTCGAACATGGCGATGAGCGTGCGTGGCTGCAACGACTATCAGCAGGAGCAGGCCGCCGCCAATCTGCCGAAGATCCGCATGATGACCGTCGCCCGCACCCCGGCCGAGACGCCGCAGGAAGACTGCAAGGGCACGTGGGCGGTGTGCAGCCCGCAGACCGTGGGGGGCTTCTCCGCGACGGCGTATTTCTTCGGGCGCAAGCTGCACAAGGACCTCGGCGTCCCCGTCGGGCTGATCAACTCCTCCTGGGGCGGCACGCCCGTCCAGTCGTGGACATGCATCGAGGATCAGCAGGCCGAGGCGAAGCTCGCCGAGCTGATGGCGAACTGGAAGAAGCAGATCGAGGCCTACGACCCGGCGGCGGCGAAGAGTCGGTACGAGAAGCAGTTGGCGGCCTGGCAGGAGAAGGCGAAGGCGGCGAAGGCGGCCGGCAAGAGGGCCCCGCGGAGGCCCCGCCTGGCGGGCAGTCCCCGCTTGAGTTCGCACCGGCCGGCCAACCTGTACAACGGCATGATCGCCCCGCTGGCGCCCTACGCGATTCGCGGAGGGATCTGGTACCAGGGCGAATCCAACGCGGGGCGGTACAACTCGTCGCTGTACGGGATGCAGCTTGCGATGATGATCCGCAACTGGCGGCGGCTGTGGGGGCAGGGCGACTTCCCGTTCGAGTGGGTGCAGCTGCCCAACTTCCGCACGCCCCAGAAGGAGCCCGTCGAGACCAGCGGCTGGGTGATCGTCCAGGAGGAGATGCTCAAGACGCTGAAGGTGCCGAACACCGGCATGGCGGTGACGATCGACATCGGCATGGCGAACAACATCCACCCGAAGAACAAGCAGGACGTGGGCAAGCGGCTGGCGTTGTGGGCGTTGGCGAAGACGTACGGCAGGGACGTCGTCGCCTGCGGGCCGCTCTACAAGTCGATGAGCAAGTCCGGCGGCAGGATCACGGTGACGTTCGACCATGTCGGCGGCGGGCTTCTCGCCAAGGGCGGCCGGCTCGAGGGCTTTGCCCTCGCGGGGCCCGACAAGAAGTTCGTCTGGGCCGACGCGAAGATCGAAGGCGACAAGGTCGTCGTCTCCAGCGCCGAGGTCAAGGACCCCGCCGCCGTCCGCTACGCTTGGGCGGCCAACCCCAAGTGCACCTTGTTCAACAAGGCCGGGCTGCCCGCCAGCCCGTTCCGCACCGACAACTGGGACCTGACCCCGCCGACGCCGCAGAAGTAGGCGGTGTAAGAGGACGACCACAGAGGCACGGAGAGCGCAGAGACTTGTAGGGTGTGCAGCTCTGCTGCACACGCGGTCGCGTTGGACTGGTGGTCAGCCGAACAGCACGGCCGCGCACTCCCCGCCCGTGGCTCCCGTCTCTTTTCTGTACCCTCCGTGCCCTCTGTGGCTCTGTGGTCGATCCCACTTGCCGACCCCTACAGCGCCGCGAGGATCCCGCCGTCGACGTAGAGGATCTGGCCGTTGACGAAATCGGAGGCGGCGGAGGCGAGGAAGACGGCCGCGCCGACGAGTTCTTCGGGCCGGCCCCATCGCCCGGCGGGCGTGCGGCGGCAGATCCAGGCGTTGAACCGCTCGTCCTCGATCAGCGGGCGGTTCATCTCTGTGGCGAAGTAGCCCGGGCCGATGCCGTTAACCTGGATGTTGTGTTCGGCCCACTCGACGGCCATCGAGCGCGTGAGCATCTTCAGCCCGCCCTTGGCGGCGACATACGGTCCGATCGTGGTCCGGCCGACCTCGCTCATCAGGGAGCAGATGTTGATGATCTTGCCCCGCCGCCGCTCGATCATCCCGCCGACGACGGCGCGGGCGACGAGGAACGCACCGGTCAGGTTCGTGTCGATCACCTCCTGCCAGACGGCCGGCTCGATGCGCTCCAGCGGACCGCGGCGCTGAATGCCCGCGTTGTTGACCAGCACGTCGACAGGCCCGACGTCGGCCTCGATTCGGCCGGCCGCGGCCGCGACGGCGCCGGCGTCGGTGATGTCAAACGCGAACCCGCACGCCGCCAGCCCCTCTTCGCAGAACGCCTCGACGGCGGCGGCGAGTTTCTCCTCGTCGCGCCCGTTCAGACACACCGTCGCCCCCGCCTGCGCCAGCCCCCGGGCCATCGCCCGTCCGAGCCCGCCGCTCGACCCGGTCACGACCACCACACGCCCCGTCAGATCGAACAGATCAACACCCATGGCTGTCCCTCCACGGACTCACTCCCGGGCGACCTTCAGCGGGCTGAACCGGGCGGCGGCGCTGTCGATGCAGAAGCCGACGTGGGTGACCGACTTCATCGGGCGCTCGAGCTTCGCCTCCACGCTCACCGTGCCGGCGGTGAACTTCACACGGCCCTGCGGCACGTCGATGCCGACGGTCAGGACGATGGGCTTTCCGACCTCCGCCTTGATGTCGGCGGAGGCCGTCTTCGACTCCCCGGACAGGGGGCCCTGGACGATGAGGGCCTTCTGCGGCTTGTAGCGGAGGCCGCACTTGACCAGCTTCGCCTCCGCCGCCGCGTCGCCGAACGCGATGAAGCCGTTGACCAGAAAACCCGGCGTGCCGGGGATTATCATGGTGGCCGCCAACGTCCCCTTGCCCGTGATCGGCCGGGCCAGCCTCGTCACCGCCGTGCCGACCTGCTTGTCCGACTTCGTTCGCAGCTCGTAGCCGAGCTTCGACTGGACGACGAAGCAGCGCGAGACCTTGGTGAAGTCGCCGGACTTGTCGACCTCGGGAGCCTTCAGGTAGCCGGGCTCTTCCGGCTCGTCGGAGATGACGGCCGTCGGCTCGGCGTCTGCGATGCGGGGCAGCGCAGCCGCGCCGTCGGCGGCGAGGCAGAGCACGGTCCCGTCGATCGTGCAGACGACCAGTCGCCCGCCGGCGGCGGCCAGGCCATCGAAGACTGGCGGGCTCGGCAGCCGGTACCGGGCGGCCGGTGAGCCGTCGGCCTTCGAGACGATCCAAAGCCTCCCGCCGTGCTTGCCCTGAAGTGCGTCGGCCTGACGGCGGAGGCCCTGCCGGACGTCCTTGTCGTCGGGCAGGCGATAGGCTCGGCGCTCGTCGATGAAGTCGGGGTGCCCGGCGGCGACCAGCGTGTCCTTGGCGGCGAGGAGGGCACGGACCTGGACGGCCGGCTGATCGACGCGCCATCGGTACCGGGCGGCCGTCAGGTCCTCGACGCCGAAGGGGCGACGCACCTTCCAGTCGGAGGAGTTGGCGTTCCTCTTGCTCGACCGCCGGTTCATCTTCGCCCCGGCGGCCCGGACGCTCCGGATGGCCGCTTCCGTCACGCGCTTGTCGGAGGCGAACAGGTGATGCTCCAGGACCGACGCGTTGACGTAGTACTCGGGCTTGCGCCCGTAGCCGTAGACGTTCTTGTCGTCGAAGGCGAGGATCCGCCCGGCCGGGACGACGCGGGCGGCCTGGAACCACCCGCCGTAGCCGCCCGTGACCCGCCGCCCGAACGTCCAGTAGGAACGGTGGAACCAGGAGTCGTCGAGCAGGCCGATCTGGCAAAACAGGTGCGACCCCTCGGCCGGCTGATTGTCGACGCTCTCGACGGGCACCTCCAGGCGCTTGCCGGTCAGGTCGACCTTCTGCGACCGCATGTAGAGGTGCTTGCCGTCGCAGCTCAGCACGTCGGAGAGGGCGACGGGCATGTTGAGGCCCTTGACGTGGACCTGCATGTTCTTTCCGGTCTCCGGGTCCAACTCGTCCCAGAGCGTCTCGCCGAGCTTCCGCCCGGTGACCGGGTCGAGGCGGAGCAGGCGGATCCCGCCGTCGAGGAAGATCGACCGCCCGGCCGTGCAGTACAAGACGCCGTCGTGGACCAGCACGCTGCCGTGTACGGGCCAGATCGACTCGACCTGGCCGTAGGCGACGATCCGCCGGTCGACGGGCGCGGCGCGGAACCGCCATGCGAGCCGCCCGTCGGCGGCGCCGAGGGCGTAGACGTACCCGTCGGCCGAGCCGAACAGCGCGAGGCCCCGATGAATCGTCGGCGGCGAATCGACCCGCCCGCCGACGGTGTAGTCCCACAGCCGCCTGCCCGTCTTCGCGTCGAGGGCGCAGATGGTGTGCGTGTCGATCGCCGTGAGGAAGACCCGCCCCCCGGCGATGACCGGCGCGCTGAGGCGCCCGCCCGGCGTCGTGCGCCACGATTGCTTCAGATCCGCCGGCACCGCCGCCGCCGTCGCGCCGCTTCGGGCCGCGTCGTGGCGATACGTCGGCCAATCGCTCGAGTGCCGATTGGGGATCGCGGACCGCGGATCTGCCCGGCCGTACGCGGGACCTCTCTCCAACCGCCCTTTGTCCGTGGGCCTGGTCCGGGCCTCCTTGACGACGGGGCCGGCGGCCAGGGCGTTGAAGCCGTTCAACTTGCTCTCGAGGTAGCAGCCACACGAGTGCATGGGGGCGTAGACCATGCCGTTGCACGGCAGGATGCCGTAGATGCACCCGCCGCGGACCCAGTGGTGCGTCTGCCAGTGCTTCGTCTTCGGGTCGATGAACTCGATGCCCGTCCGCGAGGTCATCAGGTACTTGTCCGTCGCCTTGGACGGGTAGCAGCGGTGGTGGAACCAGTAGATCTTCACGTCCGGGCCGAACTCGCTGACGATCCTGCCCGTCTTCAGGTCCCGACCGGTGAACACGCCCGAGTCTCTGCCGTTGGCGATCGCGCCCGACCAGACCACGCCGCCGATGACAAACAGGTCCTTCAGCGACATGTGGCCGGAGGGGGGCTTCTTCGCCTGCCAGAGCGTCTTCCCGTCGGCGGCCGACAGGGCCGTCATCTGGCCGTTGTTGCCCGCGAACAGCACGACGCCCTCGTGGATCAGCGTCCTCGGCCCCGTGCCGGTGTGAACGGGCAGGCTGGCCTTGATCGGCTGGCTGGACCAGATCCCCTTGCCGCTGGTGCGGCTGAGGCAGACGACCTTCTGGCCGTCGTAGAGGATGACGCGCGTGGCGTCGGCGGCGAGCGAGCAGGGGGCCACGGGGGTCCGGGCCTGCCACAGCCTCCGGCCGGTGTCGGCCTCGTAGGCGGCGATGGTGCGCTTTTCGCCTCCCCAGGCCCAGTCGCGATTGGCGCGGCGGGTGTTGTCCCAGACATAGCTGTGCCTGCGCCGCCAGTCGGGCAGCTTCGACGGCTCGGCGCCGACGACGGCCAGCAGCGTGCCGTCCGTCACGAGGATTTCGCGCGTGCGCTCGCTGCCCGCGTACGTCAGAACGGTCCGCCCGGTCGCCGCGTCCAGGGCCGTGACGGGCGCCTCCAGCGACAGCGTGACGTAGACTCGCTCGCCGACGGCGACGAGGCGCCGCGTCAGGTGCGCCGGGCCGCTCTTCAGCGGCCACTGCCGCGTGTTCCACTGGCCGATGTCGCGCTTCCAGAGGACCGTGCCGTTGAACGCGTCCCTCGCGATGAGGCGCCACCGCTCGGGAAGCTGGATCGACGCGGTCGGCCCCTCGTCGAAGATGTAGAACAGCCGCCCCTCGGTGGCGACCAGCGAGGTCATGCTGGCCATGTGGTCGTGATGCCTCGCCCATCGAGGCCCGCCGACCCACCGCAGCCGCCGCGGGGGCCCGACCGCCGCGTCCCGGGCCACCGGGTTGCCGTCGGCCTCGTGGAAGTAGTGCGTCCAGTCGTCCAGCTCCTTCGGGCGGGGCTTGACGGTCTTCCGCCATTGCCCGCCTTCCCGGACGTATGCCACGCCGTTCGGGCACAGCACACGCATCATCTCGGCCGCGGGGATCGCCCCGAGGTCGTCAGCGACAATGAGGTTGACCAGCCCGTCGGCGTACGGCAGCCGACCGCCCGTCAGCCGGTCGACGGCCACCTTGCCGTATACCCCCGCCGCCTTGATGCGCTGCCGGGCCTCCGCGACGTTGCCCGCGTCGGCGTCCAGGGCGTGGACGAGGCAACCGTCCGCCGCCCCCAGCGCCGCCGCCAACTCGCCGTTGCCACAGCCGACATGGACAATCAGCCCACCCCGAACGCCGGTGGCATCGAAGACGGCCTTTGCCCGCGCGCCCGCACCCGCCCCACGGGCTGAGACGGGCCCCGCCGCCGCCAGGGCGACGGCCACGGCGGCCACGTACGATCCGGATCTGATCCTGCGCTTCTCTGTTGTCATCGGTCCGCTCCTGTATTGGGCGAGTCGTCGTGTCGGGCGGCGATGCGTCGCTGCCATCGAGCGGCGCCCGGCGAACGGGTCGCCTCCGCCTCAGTTTGCCCGAGTTCGTGCGAAGTCGCAAGCGGCTGGGCGGGTTGCCCTCCCGAGCACGCGGATTGCCCCCGCGAATTCCCGCCTGAATCTCTCCCTCGTTCGCCCGTATAATGCGCCGAGCAGAATCGAGGACCCGACCCGGGAGAACCGCATGAACGCCATCCGCCTGTCGATCTGTCTTCTTGCCGCGTCGCTGCTCTCGGCGGCCGCCGGGGGGGGCGAAGACACCGGACCGATCCACTCCGTCACCGACATATCGCACGAGTTCACCTTCTACTTCGACGGCCGATTCGCCCGGAACTACCTGTCGGGCCAAGGCAACGTGGACGTCCGCAATTGGGGCACGCTGCACAAGTTCGACTTTGCCCGCGCGAATCTGCTCGTGCTGCACGGCGGGGCCTCGCCGTGCCCGTATCCGCCTGAAGACGTCGCCGCCGTCCGGAGGTTCCTCCAGGAAGGCGGGGGCGTGATCGCGCTGGGCGACCACGCGCGGTTCCGCCAGGAGAAGACGTACCGGCTGAACGAGGCGGTCCGCCCGTTCGGCGTCGAGTTCGTCGATCGCCCGGCCGCCGGGCCGTTGACGGGCGCCGGCGAGCTGAAGGGCAAGCCGATCAAGACGTACAACGGCAAGACGCTCCGCCTGAAGGACGGCGCGGGCTGGCAGGTGTTGGTCCGCGACGCGAACAATCGGGCCGTCATGGCCCGCCGGTCGGTGGGCAAGGGCAAGCTGCTGGTCTGCTCTCGCGACCTGGTCGGCCGGCGGCCGGACGCCAAGGATCCCATCAACGCCGAGTGGTGGCAGCCCCTTCTGCGCGACTTGGCGAGCGGAAAGCGCGCCGACCGCGACCGCCGCCCCCGCCACGCGCGGGCCGAGAACGTCGTCAACCGCGGCGGGCTCGAGATCCGCTACAGCGACTACATGCAGCCGTACGCCGACGAGATCTTCAAGATCTACCAGCAGTGCCGCCCGGCGATGGAGCAGCTTCTGGGCGTCCCGCCGTCGAAGGGCATGCTCGCCAGCCTGATCCTCCTGCCGACCGGCGGAGGGGGCTTTTCCAGCGGGCGGACGATCGGGCTGGGCACGTGGTGGGGGGGCTTCCCGCAGCGGCGGTACGGCATGGTCGAGCTGCTCGGGCACGAGGCGACGCACTCCTGGGTCCTGCCGTTTCCCGAGCCGATGTGGAACGAGGGGATCGCCACCTACGTCGGCATCCAGCTCGGCCGGAAGCTCGGCTACGCCAAGGAGGCCGACAAGACCCTCGCCGGCTGGATCAAGGGCGCCCGCCGCCACGATCCGGACATGACCAAGCTCGACCTCGCCGACGGGAAGGACATCCCCCACGCCGTCCGCATGGCCAAGCCGATGTGGATCTTCGAGCAGCTCCGCAAGGACCGCCCCGACATCCTCGCCCGCTACTTCCGCGCGAAGCGCCGGCTCGCCGACCCGAAGCAGCTCAAACGCTACACCGCCGACGACTGCGTCGCCGTCCTCTCCGTCGCCGCCGGGCGCGACCTGTTCGGGTGGTTCCGGTCCCTCGCCACGACAGTCGACCGGGCGAAGGCGACGGTCACGGAGAAGCCCTAGCCGTCTATCCACGGCGAGACTGTCGGTGCCGCGGCTTGCGGCATCGGCCGCGACCACGCCGTCGGCAGGAAGTCGAGTCTTCGGCGTGGGGCGCGCGGCGGGGCGGGGCTATCTTCGTGTCGGGAAGATCGGGCGGAGGATCCTCGCGATGTCGGCGCGGATGACGTAGAGCGCCGGCGTGAGGATCAGGATCACCGGGGTGGCGAAGAGGATACCGAAGCCCAGCGAGATGGCCATGGGGATCAGGAAGCGGGCGGAGATGGAGGTCTCGAGGATGATGGGGGCCAGCCCGAAGAAGGTCGTCAGCGCCGCCAGGACGATCGGGCGGAAGCGTCGCGTGCCCGCTCGCAGGGCCGCCTCGCGAACGTCGCCGCCGGGCTCGACGTAGCGGTTGGCCGTCACGACGAGGACGAGCCCGCCGTTGACGACCACGCCGCACAGCGCGATGATCCCGAAGACGCTGATGATGCTCAGGTCGTAGCCCATGATGATGTGCCCCAGCAGCGAGCCGGTGATCCCCAGCGGGATGCTGATCATCACCAGCACCGGCTGGACGTAGCTGCGGAACAGCACGGCCAGCAGGATGAAGATCCCCCCCATCGCGAAGCACATCCCATAGCCCAGCGCGCCGAGCGCCTCCCGGCTGGACCGCTCGCGGCCCTCGAAGCTCGACCGCAGGCCCGGGTATCGCCCGAGCAGGCCCGGCAGGTAGGTCGCATTCAGGTCGGCGAGCACCTTGTTCTCGTTGGCCAGGCCGGGGATGACGCTGGCGGTGACGTTCAGCACTCGCTTGCCGTCGACGCGGCGGATCTCCGTGTAGGCCCGCCCGCTGGCCGAATCGACCGCCTCGAACAGCGGCACCTCGCCCCCGCCCGGCGTGCGGATCAGCAGTTCCTCGAGGTTGTACAGCGACCGCCGCTGCGACTCCGGCAGGCGGACCATCACCTTCACCTCGTTGCGCCCGCGCTGCTGGCGCAGCGCCTCGGCCCCGTAGAAGCGGTGGCGGACCTGGCGCCCGACGTCCCGCGAGGTCAGCCCGAGGCTGCGGCCGAGGGCCGTCAGCGTGAAGTCGAACTGCCGCTTGCCCTGCGCGTAGCCGTCGTCCACGTCGGTCACGCCGGTGTAGTTCCGCAGTTGTCGGGCCAGCTCGGAGGCGGCCGACTCGAGGGTCTTCGGGTCCGGGTGGGTCAGCTCGACGTTGATCGCCGACGACCCGCCGGGCCCGACGAGGAAGTCGAAGAAGAGGCTCTCGAGCCCGGGGATGTTGCCCACCTCCTTCCGCCAGACCCCGCTGAACCGCTGGGCGGTGGTCTTTCGCTGGTCCTGGGGGACGAGGAAGACGTTGACCTCCGCCGTGTTGCTGCCCCGCCGCCCGATGTCGGTCATCACCGCCTCGAGCATGTCCTTGCCGTCGGTCTTCTCGACCGCGCGGAGAGCGGCCAGCTCGACCCGCTTGGCGACGCCACGGACGTCGTCGATCGGCGCGCCGTAGGGCAGGACGATCTCCGCGTCGAGCCGATCGGCCTGGATCCGCGGGCGGAAGGAGAAGTTGATCCGCCCGGTGTCCCAGTAGGCCCACATCACCGTCAGCGTCGCCACCGCGGCGGCGACCGTTACATAGCGGTGGTGCAGCGCCTGCTTGAGCACCGGCGCGAAGGCGTGGTGGATGAACCACTCCAGCCCGGCGGCGATGCGGCGCTGGAGGCGCTCGAACTGACCCAGCAGCCCGTGGTCGGGCGCCGTCGGGCCCCACGCCAGGTGGGCCGGAAGGATGAACAGGCACTCCAGCAGGGAGATCAGGAACACGGCGATCACGACGGCGGGCAGGATAGAGAAGAACCGCCCCGTCGAGCCGGGCACGAACAGCAGCGGCAGGAACGCCACGACGTTGGTGACCACCGCGATGGTGACCGGGGCGGCCATCTCCCTTACGCCGGCGATCGACGCCGCCAGGAAGCCCTTCCCCTCTTGGCGGTTGTGGTAGATGTTCTCGCCGATGACCATCGCGTCGTCGACAACGATCCCGAGGGTGATGATGAAGGCGAACATCGAGACGATGTTGATGCTCCCCCCCGCGGCCGGAAGGAGCACGAAGGAGCCGAGGATCGAGATCGGGATCCCCATCGCCACCCAGAATGCCATCCGCGCGTCGAGGAACAGCCCCAGCAGCAGCAGCACCAGCAGCAGGCCCATCCCGCCGTTTCCGAGCAGCAGGTCGCGGCGGTCGCGGTAGATGTCGGAGCGGTCGTTGTACGCCTCGAGCTTCACCCCGGCCGGCAGGGCCGCCGAGGCCGTCTCGACGTACTCCCGCACCGCCCGGGAGATCTCTATCGGCGTCTCCGTGCCCGTCCGGTAGACCACCAGCATGACGGCCCGCTCGCCGTTGAAGTAGGCCTCGTGGTAGCTGTCGGCGAAGCCGTCCCGGACGCTGCTGGCGATCTCGTCGAGGCGGACCTCCGTCCCGTCGCGCCGGCTGATGGCGGCGATGTTGCGGAACTCGCTGGCGAAGTCCCTTCGCTCGGCCGTCCGCAGCAGGACCTCGCCGCTGCGGGCCTTGACCCCGCCGGCGGGCATGTCCAGGGCGGTCTGGCGGATCGCGCCGGCGACGTCGCCGAGGGTCAGCGCGTACTTTCTCAGCTCGGCCTCGGGGATCTCGACGATGATCTCCGGCCGCCGGACGCCGCGCAGATCCACCTCGGTCACCGAAGGCAGGGCGATGATCTCCTCGCGGATCCGCTGGGCGGCGTAGTACAGGTCGCGCTCGGAGGCCTGCCCGTAGAGGACGAGCTGCATCACCTCGCGCCGGCGCCGCCAGAGGCTGATCACGGGGCGCTCGGCGTCCTCCGGGAACGACCGGATGCGATCAACGGCCGCCTTGATCTCCTGGAGCATCTTGTTCGGGTTGGCCTCCTCGGCCAGCTCGATGTCGATGCTCGCGTAGCCCTCTCTCGCCGTGGCGGTGACCTGCTTGATCCCGTCCAGCGCGCGGATCTCCTCCTCGACGGCCAGGACGATCCCCTCCTCGACCTCCTCCGGGCTCGAGCCCGGGTAGCTGACCGAGACGTCCACGAAGTCGAGGACGTACTCCGGGAAGACCTCCTGTTTGATGTCCCACGCGACCATCAGCCCCCCGCCGAGAAGCGAGAGCATCAGCAGGTTCGCCGCCACGTGGTTCCGCGCCATCCACGCGAGCAGGCCCTTCTGAGACGGCGCGTCGGTCACGTCAGCGCCCCTCCGCGCGGCCGGGGCCGGCCTGGCCCGCCGACTCCGTCGCCGGCGCGGAGGCGGCGGGGTCGTGCACGCGGACCGTCACGCCGGGCAGGGGGGAGCTGAGGCGGCTGACGACGAGCCGCTCGCCGTCGGCGATCTCGCAGCGGACCAGGACCTCGTCGCGCAGGCGCCAGAGCACGTTCGCGTCGCGGAAGACGAGCTTGCCGTCTGCGTCGACCAGCCACAGCCGGTCGCCCTCACGGACCGCCGAGCGCGGGATCGCGTAGACGCCGTCGGCCGTCCCCGCGTCGATCTCGACCCTCACGTAGCAGCCCAGCAGGAGGCAGCGGGGACCGACGTCCATCGGCGGCTGCGACGCGCCGGCGCCGATCGGGGCGGTCGGCAGGTCCAGCGGGTTGTCGATCGCCACCAGCACGCGCGCCATCTGCCCGCTGGGTTCCAGGTCGCCCAGCAGCCGGAGGACGCGGCCCTCGCGGACGACGGCCGACCCGTTCGCCGTGGCCAGCACGACCTTCGCCTTCGCGCCGCGGCGGCCCCCGCGCGGGAAGGCGATCCGCGGCAGCTTGGCCAGCGGCACGGACAACTGGACCCAGAACTGGTCCGTGCCGACCAGCGTGGCGAGGTCGGCCTGGCGGCTGACGAGCTGGGTCAGCTCCGCCGACTCGGCCAGCACCAGCGCGTTGAAGGGGCACAGCAGCGTGGTGCGCTTCTGGTCGAGGCGGGCCTGGTCGAGGCGGCTTCGGGCGGCCTGGAGGCGGGCGGCGGCGCGTTTTTGGTGCGGCTGCCGCAGCGCGAGGCGCCGGCCGGCCTCGGAGGTGGCGATCTCCTTCTCCAGCAGCTTCCACTCCCGCTCGGCGATGACGCGCCGGCCCTGTTCGGTGTCGACCTCGAACTGCGCCTCCTCGACGGCTGCCTCCTGCTGCTCGACGGCGAGCTTGTAGTCGTTCGGATCGATCTGGATCAGCTTGCTGCCGGCGGGGATCAACCCGCCGAGGACGAGGTTCGCCTCCTGGTAGACGATCCGCCCCTCCACCTGGGCCTGCAGGGTCAGCCGCTTCGCCGCGATGACCGTCCCGTAGGCCACGATGCGCACCGGCCTGGACGTGGGCCGCAGCTCGGCCGTCTGCACCAGCGGGGCCGGCTTGCGGTGGCGCGTCCTCTGCGCCTTCGGCCTGGTCAGGTACATCACCACCGCCGTGCCCACGGCGGCGCAGATCAATAGCATGGAGACGATGTATCTCATGGTCGGCGGACACTCCTTGCCGGTTGGCTTTGCGGGCGGGTCGGCGGCACCCACGGTTGGGCGCCGCCGAGGGCCCGGTACAGCAGCACGCGGATCGACACCAGCTCGCGCCGCCTGGTCAGCAGGCTTCGCTCGAGCGCCTGGAGCGACTGAACGGCCGCCAGGACGGGCAGGTAGTCCGTCAGCCCCTGCCCGTATCGCGTGCGTGTTTCCTTCAGGTTGGACCGGGCGATTCGCAGCTCTTTCCGCAGCGCGTCGATCAGCTCCCGCTGGCGGCGCTCCAGCCAGAGGGCGTTCTCGACCTCCTCGACGGCCGTCAGGTACGCCTGGGAGAGGGAAAGCAGCAGCTCGGCGGCGACGGCCCGCCGGCGGTCCACCTCCGCCTTGCGGTCGCCCCAGTCGATCAGCGGGGCCGCCAGGTCGGCCATCAGCGACGTGGCCAACCCGTCGGCCGTCAGGCGGTCGAACTCCGTGCCGCGGTACGACCGGTGCAGTCCGATCTGGAGGCGCGGCAGCCGGTCGGCGACGGCCTCGGCGACACGATGGTCGGCGGCGGTCAGCTCGTGGCGGATCCGCCGCAGGTCCGGGCGGTTGGCCAGCAGGTCCGAGGGCACGCCGATGTCGGGCAGGTCGGGCAGGACGGGCAGGTCCGTCCCGACGAGGGGGCCCCCCTCGGTCGGCGCGCGGGCGAGCAGGACCTTCAGCCGGTTCTCCAGCACGCCGAGCCGCGAGCGGATCAGCGGGAACTGGCTGCGCGTCGAGGCCAGTTGCTGCCGCTGCTGATAGACGTCCACCACCGACGCCTGCCCCTGACCGAACCGCAGCTCGATCAGGCCCAGCAGCGTCTGCCCGACCTCGATCTGTTCGTCCAGCAAAGCGAGCTGGAGCCGCTGCTCGATGATGCCGAAGTACGCCTCCGCCACCGCCGCCGACAGCAGCAGCGCCGTCGCCTGCAAGTCCTCCCGCGCCGCGACCGTCTCCTGCCGGGCCGCCTCGCGGGCCGACGACAGCCGACCCCAGAGATCCACCTCCCACGACAGCCGAAGCTCGCCCGTCAGCCGGTCGTTGTGATCGACGCCCTTGTCCGGCCACTCGCGCTCCGCGCCCGCGCCGAAGTCCAACGCCGGCGGCAGCCGCGAGCCCGCTCGACGCGCCAACGCCGCCGACTGCTCGATCCGAAGCCGCGCCTGCTGAACGTCCAGGTTCTCCGACAGGGCAGCCTCGATCGTCTCGATCAGCCTCTCGTCCCCCAGCGCCCGCCACCAGCGATGCTCCCTCTCGACGCCGTCGACCGACAGGCTGAACGCCTCGCCCCCCGCCACGGCCGGCCGGACCGGCTCCCTGACCGGATACAGGCTGCACCCGCCCGACAGGCAGGCGGCGAGCAACGCGCAACAGAGGCCCCGCCGGGCCAGGCCGGCCGACGAACGCCGCAAACAAGCTGTCCTACAACGTCTCACCCATTCGTCCCGTCTTGTGGGAACATCTCTGCGTCATTCTCGCGCTGCTCTGCGAGGCCCGATGATGGGTCCGCCGAAGGCGGGCGAATCGTCGGGCATCTCCCATCCCCGGATCGCCGAGCAAACCATCGCCGTCTCCGCATCCGCTGCCCCACGCGTCATCCGCGGATCGCGCAGCCGCCGTAGATCATATCACCCCCGGCGCCGCCGACAAGGGAGGATGGCCTCGACGGAATCGAGGGGAAGCACACAGGCGACGAGGCCCCCTCTACCTCGGCGGCGGGCTGACGGCAAGGCGCGGCGCCCGATAGGACCCGGGGGCAAAGCTCTGCGGCGCCGATCCGCAGCCCTGACGGCTGGGCCCCTCCTTCCCGGCCCGGGAAAGCCGTGGCCGTCGGGCCCGTGAACAGGCCTGTGTCTCTCGCTGGCGCGCCACACGCGCGAAGCTGTCTACGGT
>Ga0180437_10004723_pt1 | contig 19144 bp, 17 predicted proteins | sample SS_ome_4_FD_132410 | JGI IMG/M metagenome (GOLD analysis project Ga0180437, IMG submission 132410) | Hypersaline lake sediment archaeal communities from the Salton Sea, California, USA - SS_3_D_1 metaG | ecosystem: Environmental > Aquatic > Non-marine Saline and Alkaline > Hypersaline >... | reverse complement strand
GTCTCGACCATGGCCTCCAGGGACACCCGCCCCTATGTGGGAACCAAGGACATCGCTATGCTCTATTCCGTGGCGGATATAGCGGGTCTCAACCGTATGACCAGGCGGGTTCTGGCTAACGCGGCGGGGGCCATTGTGGGTATGGTCCAGGCCGGACCTCAGCAAGCTGAGGATTCCGGCAAGCCCTTCGACCGTGCTCAGGACAAGCCTTTGATCGCCATCAGCAATCTGGGGACGACCGAAGGATGTGCCCGCCGTGCCCGGTCCCTGCTGGAGGAAAGGGGTTACGAAACCATTGTCTTCCACACCGTCGGGGCCGGGGGCCGGGCCCTGGAAGAGTGCGTGCAGGAGGGGCTGGTTGACGGGGTGCTGGACATCTCTATCCACGAAGTGGTGGATGTCCTTTTCGACGGAGACTATGACGCCGGCCAGGACAGGCTGGAGGCAGCAGGCAGGATGGGCATCCCCCAGGTGGTCGCGCCGGGGAGCATAGATTTTATCGCTTGCGGTGACCCGGCCAAGCTGCCGGATAGATACAAGGACCGCAAGATGCACGTCCACAATCCGGCCATCTGCTGTGTGCGAGCCAACGCCGAGGAGTTGAGGGCTACCGGCCGGGTGGTGGCGGAAAAGCTGAATCAGGCTCAGGGCCCCGTGGCGGTGGTGATCCCCAGGCTGGGTTTCTCGTCTTTCGACCAGGAAGGTGGGGTCTTCTGGGAGCCGGAGGCCGACGCGGCCTTTGCCCCGATTCTGAAAGCCAGTCTGAAGACAGAGATAGAAGTCATCGAGGTCGAGGCCCATATCAACGATCCCCCCTTCGCCGAAACGGTGGTCGAGGTTTTGGACAGGCTGATGCAATCGAGCATTCAGGGCGAGCGCTGGATTACTTGACATAAGGTGTTGGGCACGGACGAACACAGACGAACACGGAGCGATTAAGGAAAATTTTCCGTGTTTATCCGTGTAATCCGTGTCCTATTTCTCTTGTTTGAGGCAAGCTTTATGGCCAAGAGGATATTGGTTGTCGGCACCCTGGATACCAAGGGCATGGAAGTCGGCTTCCTCAAGGAGCAGATCGAGCAGGGGGGACATGAGACTGTTCTGATGGACATTGGCATCCTGGGCCAGCCTCTGTGCCAGGCCGACATCACCCGCCAGCAAGTCGTGCGAGCCAGCGGCATGGACCTCCAGGAGGCCATCGTCGCCGGTGACCGGCAGCGGGCTGTCGCCATCATGATCGAGGGGGCCAGCAGGAAAGCCAGGGAACTCTATGCCGCTGGCGAATTGGATGGCGTCATTGCCGTGGGTGGGGGCACGGCCTTGTTCATGGGTACAGCCGTCATGAGAGCCTTGCCCATCGGTGTGCCCAAGGTGGTCCTCTCCTCGATGATCGCCGGAGACGTGAGCCACTTTGTGGACGGCAAGGATATCACCCTGATGCAGTCGGTGGCTGACATCGTCGGCCTCAACCAGGTCACTCGGGACATCCTGATCGGGGCCGCCGGGGCCATTTGTGGTATGGTTGAGGCAGGCACCAGCAGCGCCTCGGCTAAACCCATGATAGCTGTGACCGACTTTGGTATCACCACCCCCTGCGCCCGGCACGCTGGTCAACTGTTGGCGGAAAAGGGGTACGAGACGGTCGTCTTTCACACCGTGGGCAGCGGGGGGACGGCCATGGAAGAATTTATCGGCCAGGATCTGTTCGTCGGTGTCCTCGACCTGACCACCCACGAGTTCATTGATCTCTTGGCTGGCGGTTATTATGGGGGCATAGGGCCCGAGAGGTTGGAGACGGCGGGCAAAAAGGGCATCCCCCAGATCGTTGGTCCCGGTGGCCTGGACTGTATCGCCGTAGTGCATCACAGTGAGGTGCCGGCTCGCTTTCAGGGACGAGGGATCTATTATCACGATTTCCGCCGTGGGGTCAGGTCGAGCGCCGAGGAGTTGGCGGTCGCCGCCCAGGTCATGGCCGAGAGGCTGAACCGGGCTATCGGCCCGGTGAAAGTGTTGCTGCCGCTGAGGGGCTGGTCCGAAGCGGATCAGGAAGGCGGGCCGCTTTACGATCCGCAGGCCGACCGGGCTTTTGGTGAAGAGATGAAAAAGTGCTTGAAGCCACAGATCGAGGTTGTGGAGGTAGACGCTCACCTCAACGACCCGCTTTACGCCGAGACGGCGGTGGCTCTCCTGGAAGAGATGATAAGGAGGAAGTGATGTCCAAGGCCATCATGGTCGTCGGTACTCTGGATACCAAAGGGGACGAGGTCAGGTACCTCAAGGAGCAAATAGAGGCGAGGGGGCATGAGACCGTTGTGGTGGACGTCGGCGTCCTGGACGAGCCACCAATCCAGGCTGACGTCCCGCGCCAGGAAGTGGCGAAAGCTGGCGGCCTGAGCCTGCCAGAGGTCCTGGCTTCCGGTGATAGAAGGACAGCCGTGCAGACCATGATGGATGGAGCCATCAGGACAGCGAGTGAGTTGCATCGGGCTGGAAAGCTGAGCGGGGTCGTCGGTGTGGGCGGGGGCACGGGAACCCACATCTGCACTGGGGTGATGAGGGCCCTGCCTCTGGGCGTGCCCAAACTCATGGTCTCTACTGTGGCTTCCAGGGACATGAGTCAGGAGATCAGCACCAAAGACATCACCATGATGCACTCGGTGATTGACATGCTGGGCCTCAACGCCGTCAGCAAGAAGATATTGGCCAATGCCGCTGGCGCCATCGTGGGCATGGTGGAGACGGACGTCGGCCTGGCCCCTACCAGGCCTCTCATTGGCCTGACGGTCTTTGGCTTCTGCACCGAGGGCGCAATGCACGTCAAGCCGCTCCTGGAGGCACAGGGTTACGAGATGGTGGCCTTCCACGCCAACGGCACCGGCGGGATGGCCATGGAGGACCTGATAGACCAGGAGGTGCTTTCCGGCGTGCTGGATTTCGCCACCCACGAATTCGCGGACCAACTGCATGACGGCTATTGTGGGGGCATTGGCCCTGGACGATTGGAGGCTGCTGGTCGGCGGGGAATCCCCCAGGTGGTGGTGCCTGGCGGCCTGGACTGCATCGTCCTCGAATTCGACAGCCCGGAGACCATTCCCCCTCAGTTCAAGGACCGCAAGATCTTCTGGTACGACTTTCGTTCCGGAGTGAGAACGAGCAAGGAGGAAATGAAGACCCTGGCCCAGACCATAGCGGGCAAGCTGAACAGAGCGCGCGGGCCGGTGAAGGTGGTGATCCCTCTGAAGGGTTGGTCTGAGGCCGATGGGGAAGGCGCGCCGCTTCACGAACCAGAGACCAATCAGGTCTTTATCGCCGAGTTGAAGCGGCTCTTGAGGCCCCAGATCGAGGTTGTTGAAGTGGATGTCCACATCAACGAGCCCGAGTTCGCTGAAGCAGTGGTAGCGACCCTGGACGAAATGATGCGTCGTGGACAATAACTTGAGGGCGGTGACTCCTCGGTGCTGTCCACAGACAGCACAAAAGAACCACCGCCCTCTAAATTGGATATTTCGGACAATCCAGACTTCCAAAGTCTTAGAGACTTTGGAAATCTCCCAGTGGCGGCGACAGGGGTTGAACCTGTGACCTAACGATTATGAGCCGTTCGCTCTGCCACCTGAGCTACGCCGCCATTTTGGCGGATAGCTCACAGCAAATAGTCCTTATTTGCTACGAGTTATCCGCCACCTGCTAGTTGGTAGCGGGGGTTGGATTTGAACCAACGACCTTTGGGTTATGAGCCCAACGAGCTACCACTGCTCCACCCCGCGTCGCAATGTTATTATATCCAGTTCTCTGTTTTTGTCAAGGCAATGGGCTTGCGTTTTTAAAACTCGATTGGCGGACGGTCGAAGAAAAGGGCCCACCACTCTTGCCAGTGAGATTCTCCCTGCAGTGGTTGGGTTAGGGCAGGAGGGGTCTCTGGGGTGGGAAGTGGTTTCCTGAAGGGAATGGGGACGACGACGGTTTCCCCCTGTCTCACCCACTTTAACTCTTCGCGGGCCACATGTTCTACGTATTCGTCCGTTTGCACGTATTCTCTGCGTGCCAGCAAGGCTTCGTGTTTAGCCCTCTCAGCCGCTATCTCTTGTTCCAATCTGATTTCTTCGTGTCGAATGCGATAGTTGGCCGCCGCCTTGCGCCCAAAGTCCACTATCATGGAGATGGCCATGGTGGCAACGACAATGGTTATGATTTGGGTGAAAGGGAGGGTCCGGTGGCGCTTTGCCTTGCTCATGGTATCTGCCTTGAAATCAGCGGGAAAGCAGTCGGCTTATGGGAGGGGTCTTCGAGTCCTCAGTTCACGATAATGATACCGTACTTTTATGGTAAAGTCAAATGGTGCTGATGGGCAGCAAAATAAATCCCAGGTGGTGTGTATTGACCTGGGACGATGGGTGGTGCCGAAGGTGGGATTTGAACCCACATGGGCTAGTGCCCACTGCGCCCTGAACGCAGCGCGTCTGCCTGTTCCGCCACTTCGGCATTACGGGGATAATTCTACCACCAAATGTTCCGTTTGTCAATTGTCGCTTCCGGGCGGATTGTATTTCAACTTTAAGAGTGACTTCTACCTTGACGTACCGATCGAAATGTGTTACAGTGGTCTTAGCCTATAAGGGCCATCATGGCCTCTAAGACAAGGAGGTGTGTCTATGGCAGTAGTGAGTGTGTCAGGAGCCAAGCGCGATCTGTCGGATCTGCTGAATCGTGTGGCCTATGGTCGGGAACGCATTATCGTCGAGAGTCGGGGCAAGCCCAAGGTGGCTGTGGTGCCCATCGAAGACTACGAAGCCCTGGAAGAGCTGGATGAATTGGTGCTGTCTCTACGGGTTCAGGCACGGATTGAGGATGGGGCGGCTCCCATTCCGGTGGAAGCCATCATCACCCGCTACGAGCAAGCGCACGGCCTGGATCTGGGTTTGAAGGAGAATCTAAGGTGAAGGGTCTTAAAACTTCCCCAGGAACCCCTGGGGCTTTTCGGTTTACAGATATTTCAGTGTATTTGGTGTCAAATGAGTTGGCAAACTGGGCAGGGGTATGGTATAATTGTAGCCAGCATGACAAAAGCCCCTCGTTGTGGCGACGAGGGGAAGTGTCCTGCCAGGTGAGTAGGGCCACCCGGTCAGGTAGCGATACGTAGCACCGGGTGGCCGCCTGGTCAAGGGCGGCTATTTGCTTGAGTGGAGAATTGAGGATGGAGTGGAAAGCGTTAATAGGAGCTCTTGTAGTGGGTGTTATACTCCTATTCATAGAGTATCGCACAGGCCTTTTTCATCCAACGGATTCAAAGCGAGACCACTCCATTCTTGGGAGAATCATAAAGACCCTGAAACCCAAACCACGACTGGTCATCACAGTAAGGGATATTAATTGCTATGTTGCGAAAAGAATGGTTCAGAAACATGATATGAGGAGAATCCAAACAGTCATGGATAGGACATGGTGGGTTGAGCTTACAGCCAGGATTGAGAACAAGGGAAAAGCGCCCGCGAACAATGTTACGTGGCAAGCAGAACTGATTCTTGGGGAGGGAAACAGTACTGTCAGTTTTACAAAGGTAGAGAGGAGAAAGAGTTTCAGCTTGGCAAAAAGGGGGAGGCATCCGCTTGTGATTGGTTTTCAACGTGTAGAAGTGCCTCAAGAAGTATCTGAGCTTTATCCTAACAGCCCATATCGCCTGGAATATACCTACTCATGTGATGAACATTCCCGTTCACAGAAAGCCATGTATAGCGGAAGGCTAGGGAAGGCAGATTGGATATGCGACCCTCACATAGGTGATGCAGATTCACTGAGAGTCATCAAAAACGTAGGGTTTCACGAATAGCACTCCATATCAAAAACTTGCCCAAGTGACGATCTGCTGAATGACATGCAGGCTCCCCCGACCGCATTTATCGCGCAAGCTCAGCCCGCCCTGGTCGCTCCAGGCGGGACTTTGCCAACCGCCGCCCTGTTTGCCGCCATCGCATTTGGTTAGTCCAGATAATGACTTGCCGCAGGTGTAGTGCAAGGCAGAGACGAGTCCACAACTGGACTGATTGGGAGTATAAGAATGACCGCTCCTGTCTTCAGGTGAGTACTTGTCGCAGATGTGGAGAAGAGCGCGAACATGAAGACCACGACTGGGGTGATTGGGAAGATTTTCAGTGGAGCATGGACCACCCAGTCATAGAGGCAAGGCAGTGTAAGAGATGTGGGGCACCTGATTATTCACTTTAGCCGAGTTACTTTTAGCGCCCGGAGCGACGGAGAAGCGGAGGTCGGGTTACGCATGACTCAGCAGATGCAGTCTGGCATATGATTCACAGGAGCGAGGATTCTATGGGCGTGAAGATAAATGTCTTCGCTAGCAAGTCAGAGCAGCGCAATTACCGTAAGCTGTGCCGCACATGGGGAGAGGATTATCGCATCTACCATAACTTGCCGTTCCTTAGCATTTTCACTCCCACTGACTTGGTAGATATGTCTGACTGGCGGAACCCTCGCCCCTTCAAGTTGACTGAGCGTGAATTCAATCGTCTCAAGAAGACGAGCGTTGACTACACTCTTTGTGATAAGCACGACCGCCCGATTCTTTGCATAGAGTTTGATGGTCTCCAACAAGGTTTCAATGTTGGTGCAACATACTATCCCAATGAAGTGATACCTTCGCTTAGTGTGTGGCGGCGCGAAATCACCGAGCTTAAGCTGAAAGTAGCTCTAGGCTCTCTATTCCCTTTTTTCGTGGTGGGTTCGAAGCAATTTGATGACATACATCCAGATGCAAAACTGACAATCGTGGATGCGATGATTGGCGAAGTGCTGGCATGGAAAGCCGCATGGGCTGAGTTCAGCAAAGGCTTCGACCCGACTGAGGTGGGTTACTCCCAAGAACAGTTTGACACACTACCGGAGTGGGAGCAAAGGGAGATAATTCAGGATTGGGTGATTGGCGTAGAGGTTATAGCGACAATGGAACACAGCCCAGTTGCCAGGAAACGAGCACAACTACAAAGGGAATTGGGTGTAAGAAGCTGGACAGAAAAGAATCTGACCTATCCCAGCCTCGATACTGCCAAAACAGTCGAGGAACGTGCTGCGATGCTGGACAATGCCATTCTTTATGGCTCAACAATCACTTTGCACACAGATGGCTTTGAGGATGTTGAGGCTACGGCCTGGTTGCCTAACTTCAAGGTGATTGGCTACTCAGGTATGACTCTCTCCGAAGAGGTAGCAGGACTTCTGGCAGTGGAAAAGCTCAAGAGAATGAGAGCAAACCGCATGTAGTACGTCGCTATAGCCAAAGTCGCTTCACACCGCCCAAACGCGCCGCCCTAATCCACTGGGCAGCTTTGCTCTTGGCCCACCGTCAACTTACTCCAGAGAAAAGCCCCAGACCTGTCGCCTGGGGCCCAGTTTTGCTTAACCGTCCTTCCGGCATTCGTCTATCAGGCTTCATCTAACAGTCTGTGGATCTGCGCAAACACCTCGTCCAACATCTCCTCGGTCAGCCGCCCGGTCTGGGTGTTCTGGCGGCTGGGGTGGTAGGAGGCGACCAGCGCCGGCAGCGGGGGCTCCAGGCGGTAGCAGGCTCCGTGGTGGAAGGCCAGGCGAGGGAGGGTTGCACCCTGCTTCCCCAACAGCCGCCGGTAGCGGTCGAAAGCGATGCGGCCCAGGGTCAGCACCACGCGGGCTGAGGACAGCAAAGACAGCTCTCGGACCAGGAAACCCTGGCAGTTGTCCATTTCATCGCGGGTCGGTTTGTTGCCGGGTGGGGCGCAGCGCGCCAGGGCAGTCAGAAAGGCGGCCTGCAGTTGCAGGCCGTCGTCGCGGTGATGGGAGGTGGGCTGGCTGGCAAGTCCGGCGCGATGGAGGGCTGCGGTGAGGGTGTCGCCCGAGCCGTTGCCGGTGAACATGCGCCCGGTGCGGTTGGCCCCGTGGGCTGCCGGGGCCAGGCCGATGATGACCAGCCTGGCCTGCCGGTCACCAAAGCCGGGCACTGGCCGCCCCCAGTAGTCCCAGTCCTGGAAGGCGCGGCGCTTCTCCTGGGCCACCTTCTGCCGCCACTGAACCAGCCTGGGGCAGGCGGTACAGGCGACGATTTCGGCGTTCAACTGCTCCCATACGTCTGAATTTGCCATTGTCTCCTCTCAATCCCTCTGGCTCGTCTCCGGCATCACGGGCCACGGCCTTGTTGGAAGCCTCGCTATGAATCGCTGATTTGCTTCCTGAGCTCTTCGAAAGCGTTGTCCCAGGCTTTTTCAAACCACGATCTTGCTTCTTCCCATTCCGCAGAACTTTGCCATCCAGAATGAACGAGGTGTACCTCTGTGCATGGGGTTGGGCTGTTCTCTTCACCGCAAGGGATAAAGAACACCACAACATGGGTAAGGGGATCGGCGTCATTCATAAAGTGTTTGTATTGTTTGGGCCCTCTCCATTCGAAAGAGAGGAATTTACCCGGTTCGATCGCTGTTATCGTACAGCCGAGGGTGCTGTCAGTTTCCATATCTTCGGGATTCCAAAAGAGCTCGTACTTCCCGCCAACCATCGGCTCGACATCGGCAGTGGCAGCGAGCCATGACTGCAAGTGCTCGTTCAAGGTGAACATTTTGAAGGCTTGCTCTGGGTCACAGTGCAACCGAACTGAGTGATGTAAGATCTTGTCCATAATTCTCCCTGTTTTTCTACTTTTTGACAGCCGGCACGAAATCAGCCATGGCTATCAAGCGCTTCTTAGCGCAAACACTATCTGGGTTTTCAATTCTTGCGGGGGCGTTTGAGTAGGGTCATTCAAATACATCTCATATACTACCCCCGTTGCTTCGTGCTCATTGTCCGTAATCCACTGTGAAAGCGCTGTGTAGGCTGGCTCAATTTCGCTGTAGGGACCAGTGTACAGACAGGTCGCAACTTTCTCACCAGGAATCTCACTGGCTTTAATATCACCCTTGTCAGGAAATCTCCTGGAAACAGGGAAACCAGCCTCGACATCCAAGTCTTGCATGTCCATGTTATAATAGGCAGCAAATGGAGGCCCGGCCGGTTGCTCTCCCAGTTCTCCCAGGTATTGAGCAATGGCACCATACGCTTTTCCCAATATCTGGGCCAGATCTTGTACGGGTGTCCTTGTGCGGATTGATAAAGTGGCTTGGGTAGGTTGTTCCTTAACTTCACAGTTGTAAGACATGTCGTTTCCTCCTTGTTTTTAGAAAGTGTGGCCAGTCAGACCCATTATAGCACACTATCATGACAATCTATGTCATCATTATACTGTCTTTGCTGGAAAATGTCACGATTCAGCGTCGGTCGTTGGAGAGCAGTGCATAAGCAGGTTCGGGGCACGATCTCCTCACGACAAAAGACATGTACCTTGACTATTGCCTTCTTTCGTGCTTCGTGCTATACTATGCGTCGTGACAGCAATTTCCCAGAAGGAGGTAACCTCATGTCCACTGAAGCCCAATCGAGCGCCTTGTCAGCCCAAAGCCCGGCCGGGGCAGGACGGTTTGTCATTGGCCTGGGTCTGAGTATCGTCTCAGGAATCCTGCTCTACCTCAGCTTCCCGCCCTTTGATTTTGGATATCTGGCCTGGGTGGCCTTGGTGCCGGTGGTCGTGGCTCAATTCATCTTTGCCAACACCGACTGGCAGGGCAAGCTCTTTCAGGCTCTGGCCTGGATGATTCTGATGGGGATCATTCTCCTGGAGACTTTTCCCCTGGGCTACCTTCGCGGCGACCCGGCAGGGTTTCTCCCGCTCGTCGGCGTTTTGATCGTAGGGGGCATCCTCTTCCTGCTGGGCATCCCCAATGGGACGGTTGGGTTCCACCGACGGACGGGCTATCGCTTCTTTCTACTTTTTCCCGCTGTCGGCTGGGTGGGTTTCGAGTACCTGCGCCATAAGGCGCAACTGGGACATCTCTGGGGTATGATTTACTTGAGCCAGCACAACAATTTGCCCTTGATACAACTGGCCAGTTTGGGAGGGGTTTGGCTTGTCAGCCTGATCGTCGTTCTGGCCAACTATGCACTGGGGCTGGCAGTCATTAGTGTCACCCCCTCTTTCTCCCAGATTCTGGGAGAGGGTGAGGGCCCCAACGTGAGAATATCCCTGGCCATGGCAGTGGCGGTCGTCCTCATTGCTCACGGGGTGGGGTTTGCCTTGCTGGGAAAGGAGTCGGAGACGGTGCGGGTGGCCGCCGTGCAGGTGGGTGGAGACCTGGGCGACTTTTCCGAGTTCTACGGCCGGTGGTGGAGGAGAGATTGGCCGGGCATGGCAGAGGCCGTCCTCGATGAGCTGGAGCCCCTCACCAGGGAGGCGGCCGCCCAGGGAGCAAAGCTCGTGGTCTGGCCCGAGGCGTCCCTGTGGTTGGACCCGCAGGAGCACCTGGAAACCCAGGCCAGGCTGGTCCGTCTGGTACAGGAGACCGGTATCTATCTGGTAAGCACTCATTTCATTCTGCCCGAGGAAGGTAACCTGGGCTGGTGGTTGGGCTTTGTGCCCGGCATGCGCAACGAGGCCACCCTTATCTCACCGGACGGGGAATTCCTGGGCATTTATGGCCAGGATCATCCCATCCCCTTCACCGGCGAAGCCTTCATTACAGAGCGCACCTATCCCACGTATCAGACGCCCTTTGGCACCCTGGCCACCATCATTTGCTACGACAACTCTTTCACCGACACGACCAGGAAGCTGGCGCGCAAGGGGGCCCAGTTGGTGGCCCATAACACCCACGATTGGCAGCCGATGGTCGTCATGGATCCCTTGCACGACATCTTTCGCGCTGCCGAGAACCACGTCAGCATCGTCAAGGCTGACTGGCGTTACGGGTCGGCCATTATTGACCCCTACGGGCGGGTGCTGGCTGCCAGCCCCACCGACAGGCGGACCAAAATGGTGCTGATGGCCGATGTGCCTGTGCCGTCTTCCAGCGGTACTCTATACACCAAAACGGGCGATTGGTTGGGCATCTTGTGTTTCCTGGGTCTGGCGGCTTTTATCGGCTACGATTTCAGTTGGAAAAAGCCTGCGTGAGATGTCTTTCTCTATGAGCGAGACCAGATACGTGAGCTGATCGAATGGGGTTATGAAGATTGGAGTGCTGTATGCCGTCTAGGACAATGCTTTGAAAACCAGCGTTACGTTGTGGCCTCCAAAGCCAAAGGAGTTAGAAAGGGCTACCTTAATAGATGCACGGCGGGCCCCATTGGGCACGTAATCCAGGTCGCACTGAGGATCGGGCGTGGTATAGTTGATGGTGGGGGGGATGATGCCCTCTCGGACAGCCATCACAGTGATGATGGCCTGCAAAGCCCCGGCCGCTCCCAGCAGATGACCCGTCATAGATTTGGTGGCGCTGATAGGCACTCTGTAGGCGCGAGTGCCGAAAACCCTTTTGAGAGCCATGGTCTCGTGTGCGTCGCCCAAAGGGGTAGATGTGCCATGAGCAATGACGAGATCCACCTCTTCAGGACTCAGGCCCGCTTTCTTCAGAGCCAGGGCCATCGCTCTGGCTGCTCCCATCCCTCCCTCGGCCGGGGCCACTATGGATACAGCGTCAGAGGTATTGGCATAGCCGGCAACTTGAGCCAGGGGCTCTGCGCCCCGCTTTACTGCAAAGGACAAATTCTCCAGGACCAGGATGGCTCCCCCTTCGCTTATAACGAACCCATCCCGCTCCGCATCAAAAGGACGGCTGGCGCGTTCTGGCTCCTCGTTGCGATGGGAGAGGGCCCGCATCTGATCGAAGGCGGCCACCCCGATGGGGGTAACAGCAGCCTCGGTACCGCCAGCGATCATGGCCTGGGCATTGCCGCGACGGATGGCCTCGTAGGCCTGGCCGATGGCATCGGAACCGGTACTGCAAGCTGAGGACAGGCCAAAGTTGGGACCTGTGGCTCCGGTCAGGATAGCAATCTGGACGGCGGCCATGTCTACAGTGATCATGGGGATCAGGAAGGGACTCACGCGGCGGGGGCCCTTCTCCGTAAGGACTCCTAGTTCCCTGGAGTAGGTGTTGATGCCCCCCATGCCTACCCCCACGATGACACCCACCTGGTCGGCGATTGTCTGGTCAACGGTCAATCTGGCCTGAGCTACAGCCTGTTGGGTGGCGGCAACGGCGAATTGGACGAAGCGGTCTGTGCGCCGGACCTCCTTAGCTGGCATATAGTCCGCAGGATCAAAGCCCCGAGCCTCACCGGCAATTCTGACCGCAAAATCTGAAGGGTCAAAGTGGGTGATGGGTCCTATCCCCGAGCGACCAGCCACCAGATTCTGCCACATAGTAGGCACGTCCAGACCCATCGGGCTGATGACCCCCAGGCCAGTCACTACGACCTGCACATCTCTCGTCAAATCGCCTCCTGGCGAACGTATTCCATCTATTCCTCAATAAAATAAAGCGACAAAATATATCTTTTCTTTTAGCGTAAGATAGCTTTGCCTTTCACCTCAGACTGGTGAATCGGTCATAGAGGCGGATGCCTATCCAGGTCAGAGTCATGGTGGGCAGGAGTTGCGTGCCGGGAATCAGTTCTTCAAGGATGGTGACCCCTCTCAGGCCCTGCAACCCAAGTTTGCCTAACATGACCCAGGCAATGGGTGCGGAGAAAACGTCCAGGCCAAAATCCAACAGATCGAGGATAATCACCACTGTGATAGGCACGGTTCGCAGGCAGGTCATGAAATCGGCGTCGGCGGGCAGGCGAAGGTGCCGCAATTGTCGGTGCGTCAAAAGGGCTAGCAGGATGGCTGTTACCAGGCTCAGGGCAGCCAACCCAGCAGAGATCAGCAAAAAGGTCCGAAGTTGTTCTTCGTTGATCGCCATAGAGGATCACCTCACAGTTAGTCCGTCTGTAGTCTGAAAGCTGCCTCTAAACCTTCGCAAGGGCTTGGACAGGGGCGTGTTGCAGGGCTGTATCAAGTATAACACATTCCCCCTGTTCTGACAATATCCGGAAACGCCTCTCAATTGACATGACCTCAGAGTTGTGCTATTATTGGTGCATGTGCGGAGAGCTGCCCTGAAAGGTTGGGCTTTCAATGGATTTCGTAAGCTCATAGCTCGTGGCAGCTTGTACTTTGGCTGTAGTCAGCCATGGGGAAAGGAGATGTAGGGCGATGGCGAAATCGAGGACTGAGCAGATGACGGATCGCTTGAGGGACTTGCAGACCAGTTCTACGGACGTTGAGGCTTCTGCTTTGGTTAGCGTTGACGGTTTGATTATGGCCTCGGCTCTGCCACCTGATGTGGAAGAGGACCGGGTCTCGGCCATGTCGGCAGCTATGCTTTCTCTGGGCGAGCGGATCGCTGTGGAGTTGGGGCGCGGTACATTGGATCAGGTCTACATCCGAGGCGATAGTGGTTACGTCTTGTTGTTAGATGTAGGCGAAGTGGCTGTACTGACGGTGTTGGCTCGCAAAGACGCCAAACTGGGTATGCTCTTTCTGGATATGAAGCGCGCAGCAGCGGATTTAGATAAATTGGTATAGCCGAATGAAAAGGACCTATCGGCCGATAGGTCCTTCTGTACGTTCTTGACGCGAATTGGTATTATCTCTTCAACAGCGGTAAGATCTCCTCCTCGAAGACTTGTCCCCCGGTTTTACGGTAGGCCTGCCTTTTCTTTCACCTCGGCGATGGTCACCTTGGCGATGGACCGCGCCCGTTCGGCTCCATCAGCCAGTACCTCCCACACATAGTTGGGGTCGGCGGCGAATTCAGCACGCCGGGCCCGGAAGGGGGCAAGGTAATCGGCCAGGTCTTGGGCAAACCACCTTTTGTGCTCCACACAGCCAATAGTCGCGTTGCGGCAGTCGGCCTCGATCTGAGGTGTCACGTCGGGAGAGAAATATCTATGTAAAATATGGACGTTGCATATCTCGGGGTGGCCTGGATCGGTGCGATAACGGCGGGCCGGGTCGGTGACCATGGTCATGACTCGTTCCAGGATTTCTTCAGGTGAGGACGCCAGTTCGATGTGATTGTTCAGGGTCTTGCTCATTTTGTTGACCCCATCGGTGCCCAGGACTTTGGGAAAGTCGGTCAGTTTGATCTGAGGCTCGATGAGGGTAGGGCCAAAATGATAGTTGAAACGGCGCACGATCTCGCGGGTGAACTCCAGATGAGGGGCTTGGTCTACGCCCACGGGCACGGTGTCGGCCTTGTAGAGGGCAATGTCAGCCGCCATGAGTACTGGATAGCCTACCAGGCCATAGTTGACGTTGTCGGGCTGCTGGCGAACTTTTTCCTTGAAAGTGGGCAGCCGGGTCAGTACGCCAAGGGGGGTCACCATGGAGAGGATCGTATGCAGTTCTGTCACCTGAGAAACGTGGGACTGGACAAAGACAATGGAACGTGTCGGGTCCATACCGGCCGCCAGCCAATCGAGCACCATATCATAAGTGTGCTCCTTTAGAAGTGCCGTGTCGGTGAGACTCGTCAGGGCGTGCAGATCTACCACACAGTAGACGCACTCGTAGTCGTCTTGAAGGGCTACATAGTTTCGGATGGCACCCAGATAATTGCCGAGATGCTGCCGTCCGGTTGGCCTGGCTCCGCTGAAAACCCGTCCCTTTTTCATTATCAGTCCCTCTCTCCTTTGGTTCCTTTATTTTCACAAGTTTACCACAAGTTAGAGTTCAATGCAAGGCTTGCCCGGCGGGTGAGGGTGGGGGACGCGATATCCCGCCGGGGTTAGTTCGCCAGTTACTTCTTGAACGTGGCGATAAAGTCATCCACGGGGATGGCAGCCAGGGTCTGGATCCTGATGCTGCCTCGGGCAGACAGTTCCGCCGAGACCCGGGCGATGGTCTCGTTGTCAGGGGCTTCAACAATGTTCACAAAGTCGAAGGGGCCCAGCACAGCGTATTGGTCCTTGACCGCGACTCCCAGGGCCTCGATCTCCTTATTTACTTCCTTGATGCGGGCCGGGTTTTTCTTGATGGTCTCTGCTCCCTCGTCCGTAAGGGTGCTCAGCAAAATGTAGGTGGCCATCTGTACTCTCCTTTCCCCTTAATTTTCCCCCCACCCTCTTTACTGATGCAGGCCGAACAGGTAGTTGAACGCCTGAAAAACACAGGCCGACCTATCCGTGCAGGTGATCCGAAAAGGTCGGCTGTTCATAAGACTTGGCTGTCCCCTTGCGCCTGGACCTATGCCTGCGATGTCGTGCCACGGACAAGGATATTATACCACAGTGCGAGGGCTTAAGTCAATGGGTTCTGGTTTGATCGTCAGTCGAGGTACTCCTGGCGTGGCGGCTCCTTCACGCCGAAGAGGATGACCACCAAGACGATGACAGCGCCTATCAGATTAGCCAAGATGGGAGCCTGAAATCCAAAGTGATCGTAGAGCAAGCCGCCGAGGTAAGGTGCGGGAAAGGCAATCAACCCTCGAAGGGTAAAGAGCCGCCCCATCGCCTCACCTAATTGCTTTGCGGGGACGCTGTTGGCCAGGAGCGCCTGCTGTACTGGCACCCAGGTAGCAGCACTAAGGCCAAAGCAGGCGTGCAAGATGGCAAAGCTAGGAAAACTTATGCTGAACAGCCGTCCGACGACGACAATGACAGCGATTACTCCCGAGAGCACCAGGAAAGGCTTGCAGCCGTAGCGGTCTACCAGCTTCCCGATGGGCAGTTGAGAGAGCGCCCAGACGAGGGATCTGAGGCTAGACATCACTCCCAACTGGAAGGTGGTGAAGCCATAGGTTTGGCTTAGCATCCCGAAGAGGAGGTCGTTTCCCAGCCCCCAGACGAAACTGTCTATCGCTACCACCCAGTAAAAACTGCGCAGTTCCCTGGGGAGCACGACCATACTTAGCAGTACTCCCTTCAGTTCCCTCAGGGAGACGACTGCGGACGCCTTGCTCAGGGTTTCTACCAACAGCCAAAGGATGAACAGTAGGCGTAGGCTCTCTAGCCCGACGCACACCAGGAATACTGGGGTAAAGCCCCGACGATCAGCGATGAAGCCGCCCAGGGCCGGGGCGAAGATGCCTGGTGTGATCCAGGAGGCCATCAGGATGCTGAAGGCTATGCCACGCCGGCTGAAATCTACCGACTCGGCGGTCAGCGAACTTTCGACTGGGCGGGAGGCTAAGCCAGCTCCCAGAAGAATACTCCCTGGCAACAGCAGCCACCAGTGACCGATGATGGCTGCCAGGATATAGAAGGAGACAGCCAAGAGGCAAACCAGGCTGCCTAGCGCGATGAGGGGTTTTCTCCCCAGGCGGTCGGAGAACCAGCCGCTGACGGCCTGGATCAAGGTAATCATCACCCCCCTCCGCCCGCCCAGGCTTTCCAGCAGGCCCAGGGCACTCATCGGCGCGCCCAGGCTGAGGATGAAAGGCTGCCACACCGCCGCCATCATGTTGTAGGAGAGGCCAGCCAGGAAAGATGTACTTGCGATAACTCGCAGATTCCTGAGGTTTCCTCCTGGCTCCGATGGTTGCTCGTTCACCCCCCTCATCCGAATTTCTTAGTCAAAATGTCTTTCAGCGTCGGCTGGCCGATCTCCTGTAGCTCGTAGCGCACCCGGTTACTAGGGCGGCTGATCTCTACCATCCGCCGTAGGTCAATGGGTGTAGCCACAATGACCAGGTCGCAAGGAGTGTTGTTGATCGTCTCACCCAGTTCCTCAATCTGTTTCTTGCCATAGCCCATAGCTGGCAGGAGCGGCCCGACCTGTGGATATTTCTCAAGGGTCTCGATGATGGAGCCTACAGCATAGGGTCTGGGATCCACGATATGGGCCGCACCGAACCGTCGAGCGGCCACGATGCCCGCCCCGTAAGCCATCTCCCCGTGGGTCAGGGTGGGCCCGTCCTCGATGACCAGCACATCCTTGCCCCGAATGGCTGCCGAATCCTCAACAAAGATGGGCGAGGCTGCCTCAACCAAGGTAGCCTCCGGGTTGATGCGCTGTACATTCTGCTGGATAGCGACGATGTCGTCCAGGTCCCCGGTGTCCACCTTGTTAATGACTACCACGTCGGCCAGGCGCAGGTTGGCCTCGCCGGGGTGATAGGCCACCTCGTGGCCAGCGCGGTGGGGGTCAGTCACCACGATGTGCAAATCGGGTTTGTAGAAGGGCAGGTCGTTGTTGCCGCCATCCCAGAGAATGATATCGGTCTCCTTCTCGGCCTCTTGCAAGATGCGCTCATAGTCCACGCCAGCATAGACTACCAGCCCCCGGTCGAGGTGAGGCTCGTACTCCTCTCGCTCCTCGATGGTGCATTCATGTTTGTCCAGGTCTTTGTAGGTGGTAAAGCGCGGCACTGCTTGCCTCACCAAGTCGCCATAGGGCATGGGGTGACGGATGACCACGACTCTCTTGCCCATCTTCTGCAAGATGTCTGCCACTCTCCGGCTGGTTTGGCTCTTGCCGCAACCAGTGCGCACAGCGCAGACCGATACAACGGGAGCGGTGGATTCTAGCATGGTGCTGTGTCCACCCATCAGGCGAAAATCCGCCCCGGCCGCCAGCACAATCGAGGCCCGGTGTATCACATCTTTGTGAGAGATATCGCTGTAGCCAAAAATCACCTGATCCACATTCAAATCGCTGATCAGCCGGGCCAGGTGATCTTCGGAATAGATGGGAATGCCTTTGGGGTACCCAGGACCAGCCAGTTCTGGAGGATAGATTCTCCCCTCGATGTTAGGGATCTGGGTGGCAGTGAAGGCTACCACCTCGTAGGCCTGGTTGCCCCGGAAATAGACGTTGAAATTGTGAAAGTCGCGCCCGGCGGCTCCCATAATGATAACTCTGTCCTTGCTCACTGCAAGCTGTTACTCCTTTCCTCATTGGTTTTGCAAAGTTTTCATCGGGGATTCCGGGTTCATCAGTGGCCAGAGCGTAATAAGCTACGCGTCCTGGGATCCATCGCATCTCGCAGTCCGTCTCCCAGCAGGTTAAGGCCCAGTGTGGTCAGGCTGACGGCCAGGCCTGGGAAAACGACCATCCAGGGCGCGTCCAAAGTGATCTTCTCTGAGGACCGCCTTCTCGAAGATATTAAGCCCCTCTTCCAGTTCTTCCTCACTCACTACCAGCGGCGGAATGAACCGTATCGCTTGATCGCGGAAGCCACAGGGATAGAGGATCAATCCCTCCTCCAAACAGCCTTGGAGCACTTTTTTAACCTCCTGGGGATTGGGCTCTTTATCCGTCTCCGGTTGTATGAACTCTATCCCGATCATCAGCCCCTTCCCCCGCACATCACCTACCTGAGGAGCCTTTTTCTTCAGCTCTTGTAGCCTGGAGAGGGCATAACTCCCCAGTTTGCGGCTCCGCTCCAAAAGATTCTCTTCCCGAAAAACCTCTATCGTGGCCAGAGCAGCGGCACAGGATACGGGGTTGCCTCCGAAGGTTGTACCGTGGGCACCAGCAGACCAACGGCTCATCACCTCCGGGGAAGCAACCACCGCACTAAGGGGGAGGCCCGAGGCGATGCTCTTGGAAACAGCCATGATGTCAGGTGTCACCCTGAAGGTCTGAGCTGCGAACCATTCCCCCGTGCGGCCGAAACCGGTCTGAATCTCGTCAAAGATCAGCATAATGCCGTGACGGGTGCAGATCTCCCGTAGCTCTTGGAGCCACTCCTGGGGAGGTACCACATACCCTCCCTCTCCCTGGATGGGCTCTATTATGAAGCAAGCTATCTCTTGGGGGGAAATCACTCTGTCAAAGAGAGTCTCGATATCCTCCAGACAAGCCAGACCGCAGCGTTCGGGGGTGCTGTTCTTGGGGCAACGGTAGCAATAGGCATAGGGTGCGAAATAAACAGAAGAGAGGTGAGGCTCATAGTGGTGACGATATTTGCCCTTGGAAGTGGTGACGGAAGCCGCGCCATAGGTACGGCCATGGAAGCCTCCCAGGAAGGCCACGATGCCCGGACGGCCAGTCACATAGCGGGCCAGTTTCAATGCCCCTTCTGTGGCCTCGGTACCGCTATTCCCCAGGAAAAAAGCTTTTAACTCCCCCGGAGTGATCTGTGCCAGTTCCTCTGCCAGGCGTAGAAGGGGCTCATAGTTCACTACTCCGATAGGACCATTGATCAGTTTGTCGAGTTGCGCTTTGGCCGCGGCTACGACCTTGGGGTGGCGATGGCCTGTGTTACAAGAGGCCATACCCGAGACGAAATCTAGATATCGC
>Ga0180437_10004722_pt1 | contig 19144 bp, 11 predicted proteins | sample SS_ome_4_FD_132410 | JGI IMG/M metagenome (GOLD analysis project Ga0180437, IMG submission 132410) | Hypersaline lake sediment archaeal communities from the Salton Sea, California, USA - SS_3_D_1 metaG | ecosystem: Environmental > Aquatic > Non-marine Saline and Alkaline > Hypersaline >... | reverse complement strand
GCCGAGAACTTGACGCTGTACGAGCATTTCAATGGCACGGGTGCCTGGATGGACTCGGAAAGCATGGGGCATTTCCTTGAACACACGCGACTGATGTTCGTGATGGAACGAGGCAATGAACTATGGCTGGCGCCACTCGTGACGGATATCTGGACAGAAGACGGGATGTGCGTATCCGTAGATAACGCCCCGACACGTTTCGGCCAGGTCAGCTACGAAATCCGATCGCATGTCGATAAGGGGTATATTGAGGCCGAGATTAATCCTCCGACGCGCACAGCGCCCGAGGAACTTGTCATTCGTCTGCGACACCCGCTAGGCAAAAGCATGCGCGAGGCGAAAGCCGACGGCTTGGTGCACATCGAGTTCGATGCCAATAAGGAGATCATACGGATAAAGCGACCTGCGGGGGACAAGATACGCATTCGCGCTCTTTATTAGCAAGGGACGGCGCGATCGAGTGGAACGGAAACGGCGCAACCCGCTTGAGCCAAGGCCAACGGTTCCTGTCTCGAGCAGCGTAACGGCTCGGTAAACGCCATGTCAGAAAGAAGAGTTGTACTACGGAGGGCCAAGGCCCGTTGGCAGGCGGTAGGTTCCCACACGCTATCGCGCACGCGGCAAGCAGTGCGAGGCAATTGCCATAGCGCCATAGCAACGCGATCCGCAAGTTATCGACTATCGCTGCGCAACGCGGTCCGCGCGGTGGCGGAAGACGGCCGTCATGGGGGAAAACCTAGGTGAGACTCGGCCTATTCGATACAGCCGTACTGATTGCGTACCTCTTTATTGTCGCCTTGATCGGGTTTATTGCCGGTAGAAGAGAGAAGAAGACCGCCAGAGGCTACTTCTTAGCCGGTTCGCGCTTGCCGTGGTACGCAATCGGCCTGTCCATGGTTGCCAGCAGCATCAGCACCGAGCAATTCATCGGCGAGGTGGGGTTTGCCTACAGCCACGGCCTGGCTGTAGCCAATTGGGAATGGGCCGTGTTTCCCGCGCTAACAGTGTTTCTGTGGATTCTGGTGCCGCTCTATATCCGAGGTCGAATCACAACCATGCCCGAATACCTGGAACGGCGTTTCGGCGTAGGGGTCCGCACCATCTTCGCAGTTTTGACAATTATCAGCTACGCAATCGTCAACATGGCTTTGGTGCTCTATTCGGGCGGGCTCGCGCTCAATCACATTTTCAACATTCCTTTCATGTGGTGCGTCGTGCTGTTGGCGGCTGTTACGGGGGCCTACACGATATACGGCGGATTGTCCTCGGTTGTCTGGACCGACGCTTTTCAGTGCGCCTTGCTCCTTCTGGGAGGATTGTTTATCTTCGTGCGCGGTTTGTGGGCTGTCGACGGCGGATTGACAGCGATACTCGCTGGCGGGGATCGTGCGCATCTCATACTCCCGGCGGATCACCCCGAACTTCCCTGGACGGCAATGCTTACGCTGGCCACGTCCACATGCATTTGGTACTATGGCACCAATCAGTACATCAATCAACGGGTGCTGGGGGCCAAGAACGAATGGCACGCCCAAATGGGGGTGGTATTCTGCGGGTTCCTGGGAGTCTTCCTGGCCTTGGCCGTATCCTTTCCCGGGATGATAGCCTACGCGATGGATCCCCTCCTCGAGGATCCGGATACTGCATATCCTTATCTGGTGCTGCGTCTTGTGCCGAAGAGTCTTCAAGGCCTCTTGCTGGCCGCGCTTCTTGGCGCCATCATGTCGACCATTTCCTCTCTGCTGAACTCAACGGCAACTGTCTACACCATAGACATTCACCAGCGATTCATAAGGCCGAATGCATCACACGCCCAATTGATCCGCGCGGGGCGATTCGCGGCCCTCATAACGATGTTGGTGGGAGTTGCCTGTGTGCCGTTGACTTCCATGTGGAAACACATATTCGCCTATTGCCAGGAGGTCTGGGTGTTGATGGCCGGGCCGGTTGTTGCCGTGTTCCTTGTGGGCGCTTTCTGGAAAGAGGCAACCAATGCGGCAGCCATCACCGTCATGCTGCTTTGTTTTCCGCTGATAACTCTGCCCTACCTCCAGAGGACTTTCCCTTTTCTGCCCGGCCCTTTCGCAAATATCCTCGTTCTGGGTGGACTGGTTTTTGTTGCGAGCGTAATCCTAATGGTAGCCGTCAGCTTGGCTACTCCTGCACGCAAAAAGACAGGCCTTGACAATACAATCTGGACGAAGTCGATGTTGGTTCTCCCCCGAGAGACGGCCGGGCGTCGTCTTCCGCTGGTAAACAGCCGCGTTTTCTGGTGGGTCGTGGTCGGATTGATATACGGAGCAATCTATGTCTACTTCTGGTGATCGCCAGCGTGAAAACGGCTCGGGCGCCTCGTGCCTGAAGTCACGCGTAGATCCCGTTGGGTGGCCTTGCACAAGCGCGAGATTGTTGAGAGGAGCATTCAAATGTCATTTGCATTAGGCGCCGCAGATATCGCTGTCATTGTCTGTTGCCTTTCCGCCGTAGTGCTGGTCGGGCTGTGGGCCTCGCGCAGACGGGCCAAGACGGCTCGGGATTATTTCCTGGCCTCGGGAAAACTCCCTTGGTGGATCATTGGCGCATCGTTTGTGGCCACAAGCGTGTCGAGCGAGCAGATCGTGGGTACGATCGGCGCAGCCTATGAGCACGGCATGAGTATTGCCAACTGGGAATGGTGGGCCTTCCCCTGTTATGTGCCGCTTATTGTGATCTTCATACCTATCTACCTCAAGAACAGGATCACAACAGTTCCGGAGCTGATGTCAAAGCGTTTCGCTCCCCTATGCGGCGGTATCTATAGTTGGACCATTATGATCGCCTATGTCCTCATCTTCTTGGTCCCCGTTCTGTATGGCGGGAGTCTCACTTTTGCGGCGCTGACAGGAATCAACTTCTACATTATTCTCTGGGGAATGGTTTTCCTTGTTGCCCTCTACACGGTCAAAGGAGGACTGGCCTCCGTTGTTTGGGCCGACGTCGTGCAATGCACACTTCTGGTCGGCGGAGGAATCTTGTTGTTTTTCCTTGCATTGGGTCGGGTAGAGGGCGGCTGGAGCGCAATGGTCGAGGCTAATCCGGATCGGTTCCATCTTTACCGTCCCCCAAACGACCCCGTCGCGCCGTTTGCCGGTCTCATAGCCGGTACCTTCGGGCTGTTTGTCTTCTACCAAGCGGCGAACCAGGTGATGGTTCAGCGCGTGTTGGCGGCGCGTTCGACGTGGGACGGCATAATGGGAATTATTTTCGCGGGGTTCATCAATTTCCTGCGTCCGCTCGTGACGTGTTTTCTCGGTTTTGTGGTGTTCCATTGGATTCATGTTATGCGCCAGGCTGAACCCCTCGATAACTTGGATACGGCGTTCCCGTTCGCCATTAGAATGTTGGCGCCGACTTGGGGATTGCGCGGAATCGTCCTGGCGGGCTTTCTGGCGGCGGTCATGTCCACCATAAGCGCGTTGGCGAATTCTACAGCAACAATCTTCTCGTTGGACATCTATAAACGATTGATCGACAAAAGGGCTGACGACAAACGCGTGGTAACCGTCGGACGTATCGCCGCGTTCTCAGCGCTCGTTATCGCTGCCCTGGTAGCGCCGTCGGTTGAACATTTGGGAGGGATCTTCCGGTATTTCCAGAAGGGTGTCACCTACGTATCCACACCATTCATCTCCGTGATACTCCTTGGGATCCTTTGGAAGCGCACGACGCGCCAAGGCGCCTTGTTCGGGCTGATCGGCGGCTTTGCCATTCAGCTTGGCGTCGTTGCGGCAGCGTATGTTCTTGAGCTCACGGTCCACTGGTTGTACTTAGGCCTTATCGCGGAAATCATCACTGTACTTGGAATCGTGGGCATTTCCCTGCTAACTCCACCGCCGCCTCGCGAGCAATGGGAACCTTTCCTCTGGCGGCCTGCGCTGCTGGCGCGCTACGATGAGGGTGTTGCCCGGCCTTGGTACGCCTCCCTGAAGCTGTGGTTCATTATTTTTGGCGCGGTGTTCCTCGTTCTGTACTGGCATTTCTGGTAAATCGCTCCAACGCGAAAACCAGAATTCCTGTTGAGTGAGAATCCGAACGTCTCCCACGAAGGGATGGTGAGTCATGATATTGAATCTTTTCGCCGCTGTCGCAGTAGGTTTGCAGGAAGCACGCGGCCTGGGGGGGACCCTTGTCGTCGGAGACGATGACATGCAAGTGACCGTTGCCTACAGCACTGATGGGCTTGCTGAGATTGCCTTTTCAGTGTGCCGCACCGAGATTCGCGGACTCACAGGTTCGCCATGGCTTGCAGACACCAGCAAAGGCGCGGCGATGACCAGCGGAAACAGCGTGGAACTTGTTGAAGCGGACGCCTCCAAACCCCATCAGAAGGTGGTGTTCTCTGGTGAGGGAGACCATTTCGGCTGGATGCTAAAGTATGAAGTCACCGGTCCGGGCCGCATAACGAAGTTCTTGAGTTTGACGGCCCAAACGGGTGTTCTTGTCGAACGAATATTTCTTTGGCATGCCCAATCCAAGGATGAACCCGCCGCGGCAAGCACGGGTCTGCAAGACATTGCGGCCTTCTATCGACACGGCAACCACGGCTTATTTGTTTCATTGGACTTCCCGTATTCGCGCGTCGTCCAGGAAAGGGGGTGGGCGAGTGTCGGTTACCCCCCGCATATTGCTCTCGAGCCCGGGCAGAGCTATCTGTGCCATTCGCTCACGTTCGGCGCGACACGCCTGACGGGCGAGAAGCGTTACGGACACGATTTGGGCGAGGTCCAAGCGATGGATTCATATGTCCAGGAACGTTTCGAACCGCGTTTCTGTCGCCCGATGTTCGTCGGTTGCGCAGTCATGAACCGCTATTGTCAGGTCACTGACAAGGTCGTTTGGTACACGTACAAGGACCACCCAACACTGTGTTTCAACACTGACTTAATGAAACGACACATCGAGATGCTGGCGCGCCTGAACATCGAGTATTACAACCTGCTTCCCGGTGTGTTCGATTGGGGCCCGGATGACCCGAAGCCAGAAGTGGTTCAGGATATGGTTGCCCACGCGAAGCGCTGCGGTGTGCGTGTCGGCGACTATTCCGGCGCAAGCTATGTTGTGCCCCTTCATTTCAACGACTACGAAAACTCAGTGGGCCATCCGGAATGGCGGATGCGGGATGGAAACGACAACCGGAGGGATTTCTATTGCTTCGGTGAAACTGAGTTTGTGGACTTCTACATCGATACGGTGGTTTCAAACGTGCGCCGGTTCGGATACGAACTTCACAATCTCGATTTTCTTTTCATCGAGCCTTGCTATGCCAAAAGCCATTCGCATCCTCCAGGAGAAGACGGGGTGTACCATCAGTTACTCGGCGTGATCCGCTTGATGGAGGCCGTAGCGAGTACTTCGCCTGAAATGCTAATCTGGTCCAACTCGGGAAACTGGTCCGAGTTCTTCCCCAAGATTGCGTGGTGGAATCCGAATATCTACGTCACTGACCCACTTATTGACACGTCCTGGCAAGGCCTGAACATGACGCGTCTGTCAGACGACGCACGGCGCGAGCAGATGGTGTCGCTCCATTACGCCCGCTTCTTGCCCTATCGTTTCTTCACGAACTGCCAGTATTTCTTTTGTCAGAACTCAGTTGTGCCGGAAATACGCAACTATCAGTATGGGGCGTTGTCCACGCTGGCCGTGACGCCTAACCTGTCATTGTGTGAAATCCGCCCCTGGCTCGAGGAGTTGAGCACGCGAAATCAGGAGCGTGTCTTTGCCTTCTACAAGAAATGGACTGACTTCATCAAAGACCATTTCGATCTGTGGAAGAAGACTTACCACGTGGGCGACAATCCCGGTTTTGGCGGCATCGAAGTGTACGGTCACGCCGAGGACAACCACGGATATGTTTTTCTCGTGAATCCGCAGTATTGGGACCGCGTGGTCGAAGTGCCCCTCGGGCCTGACTTGGGATTCGGTACTGAGGGGGAATGTGAGTTGGTTGAGCTGTATCCTACGGAGCAGTTGCGGCTGACGAATCAAGGGCCGTATGTCTCTCTGGGCAGCCGCGTGCCGATCCGCGTGCCGGCGCAGCAAGTCCTGGTTATCGAGGTGCGCCCCGCCCCGGAATGCGTGAAGGCGCCAAGGCTCTATGGATTGCCGGGGACGGTTGAGGAGACACGAAACGGCTATTTGTTGAAGACGCGCGGCGAACAAGGTCAAACGAAGCGCGCGGCGGTATTGCTGCCGCCGGGCAGCCGTTCGGTTGTGGGTGCGACGGTGCGCCGGGACGTGCCCAAACAGCCTCAGCGAGACTTCTTCGAAACAGGTCTGACTTTGGCCGGTTCGAGCAATGAGGGGGTCTTGCTCGACATCACGTTCCGCAGGACGCCGCGCCCCACCGAACTTCGCCAGTGGCGTGTGCGCGAGGGCAGTCTCGAGGAGGGCGTCGAGGCCGGCTGGACGGCAGGGTTTGAGGAGGGGGAAGAGTTGCGCTTCCCGTTATTCATCAATATCGAGGACGAGTCAATCGAGTTTCCGTTAACGGAAACGCAGGCCAACGCGCTCGGCCTGGGTCCCCTGGCAAATTTCTGCGGGGCGTATATTGACAACGCCTTTTACGAGATGCAGGAGACATGGATCGAGTTGGCGACGGGAGATAGCTCAGAAGCTGCCGAAACGGCGCTGGCAACCGACTTGCTCCCTGAAAGACCTCGGCCGCTTCATCCGCAGGCAAAGAGCCAGGGAACAGACTGGTGGGTACAAACCAGTTTCCATCTGCCATTTATGTACACACTGGGGTTTGAGCCCTTTCTGGACAAGCACACAATTCTGGCGATTCCGCTGCTCAGCCCCTCGAAGGTCAAGAGGATCGAAGGCTGGATTAACGGACAGCCTCTCGAGGTCCAGCGATACCGGTATCCGCGCAACCCAAAACTGTCTTGTTACTGGGCCGACCTTGTAGGTTCAGGGACCCACGGTGGGCGCAGCGTGTGGGATATCATCGAGGGACCGGATCGCATTCGGCACGAAACCCGCAGCGAACACGAAAATCGCTTGGTCATGCATCTGAGCAATTAACTATAACATCCACAGCGCACAGTCCAATGATGCCGTCAAGAATCAAATGGAATCCGGCTCAAGGTCAACGAGAAGGCCTGACTTTTGACGATCGCGGGAGGCTTCGGCTCCGCAACATGGCCTCGGGCCGAGAAAATGGAGGAGAGTATGTCTCGCCCGTCTATGGCTTGGGTAGTCGCAAAGCCATAACCGTGCGATGGATCGAGCAGTGGACCGCGCCGCAACGCTGGAATAAGCACCCCGACAATCCTGTCTATGGGCCGCATCTCTCCGGCGCGTGGGATTCGTGGACGAACGGCGTCTCAATAGTGGCGGTGGCAGGCCAACAGAAGTATCGGATGTACTATGCCGGCCGAGGGGGTGAAGGCGTTGGTTTTGCTGAAGCGCCAATCGATAGCCCATGTGCATGGAAAGAGCATCCGGCCAGTCCGGTGCTTACGCCGCGTACCGATAACTGGGAAGGAAACTGGATCAACCAGCCCCGAGTTACGACGGTCTCCGAAGACCATTGGCGAATGTACTACACGGGTTGGGGATTCCCGGGTCCCGGAACGCCGTGGGCGCTCGGACTGGCTGAGTCATTTGACGGCGGCATCACATGGCGCCGCCATGGTGAAGAACCGATCTTGGCGCGCGGCGATCCTTCTTCCTTCGATGGGGGCGGGGCATGCGTTCCTATGGTGCTGCGCGCGGATCACCGCTGGATGATGTGGTACACGGCCGCTCAGGTACGCCCCAAAGGTCATGTACGCATACACCTTTGCCTGGCGACTTCCGACGATGGATTGCACTGGGAGAAGCACGCCGCCAACCCCGTGCTAGCCGGCGATTCCGGCTTTGGCGTGGAAGCCAGCGTCACCTCGCGGTGTTACGTGCGGCACGATCGCGGCGTCTTCAGAATGTGGTATTCCTATGCCAGACCTCACTACCGGATCCAATACGCCGAAAGCCTTGATGGCGTCCATTGGGAGCGCTCGAGGATTGAACCTGTCTTAGGGCCTTCCGAAGAACCCGCGTGGGATGACCAAATGGTCGAGTATCCGGAAGTCCAGGTCTTCAATGGGATTTTCCGGCTTTGGTTTTGCGGCAACGGTTACGGCTCGGTGGGCTATGCCGAGGGCGTCTGTGATGCTGGGGTAGTACTACAGGTTAGGTCGGGCAACACAGCGCGCCCCGATAGTTCTTGGAGTGACTGGGCTGGAGCCGCGTGGGGCCTCCCGATGTATTCGGATCGTTTTCTTCAGTTTCGTGCGCGTCTCAGGTCGCATAACGCTCTTATCAACCCGACCCTGAACCAGGCTTGGATTGAGGCATCGGGTTGAGGGTGGTTCGGCCGAGCCCAACCGTGTCGGAGAGAAACATGGCGTCACGAGATTCGTCGCGAGATTCGGTTTCTACCTCGGGATCGCGGACGGGAGAACATTCGTCCCCGTTTGACAACAGTATCGAGGAATTGGTAGGCGATTTCCGTCAAATCGGGCTGCGACATGGCAAGAACAACGCCGCACGAATGCGGTACCTATTAAGCGCGTTCGAGGTCAATGCCGCCGCGCCTTGGGATGAAACGGCGTTGCTAGCGCCGCTTGACATCCATTTGCCGGAGTTGCGGCAGGAGATTGACGGGATCGCGGAAGGGAGCGAACTCGGCCTTCGCAAGGTGTGCGCATTGTCTTTTCTGGCGGACCTATGGGCGACCCAAAGTGCGTGCACGGGTGTGGCCTTTGGGGTGGGGCCTGACGGCCCGGTGGTAGGCAAGACGTGTGATTGCACACCCGGGGCCCAAGAGCAATGGCTGCGGCCCAGATGCATCCGCCCCACGGGGGCGTTAGCTGCGGTCACCTACAGCCATGTAGGTACGCCAAACGCGGAAATGGGGATGAACGAAAGGGGACTCGCGATTGGCGTAAGCGGATGCGCTTCTCTCGCCGCAGACCCGGAAGGCGTCGGTTGGCAACAGGACGTTCGCGGAGTGTTGCATCGGTGTGCGACGGCCCAACAGGCCATCGACATGCTTCGGGCCGTGTCGATCCGTGGCTACGGTTATTGTCTGGTGCTAGGTGACGACTCGGGAGACGTTGCGGTGGTCGAGAAAGTCGTGGGCGCCCTCGCCGTGCGAAGACCGAATGGGAACGTCGTCTACGAGGCGAATATCCCGCTAACGCCAGAGGTCCTCGCCCATGTTCCTGCCGACGCGGACTTCGACAACGGCCGCGCGCGAATGGCTTTGCTTGACCACGTGTGCCGCGACGAATCGCATATGGATTTCTCACTTGAGGGCATGCTGAGTCTGTTCGCCACGCACGCCGACCCCGTGGGCTTGTGCCAGCACGGGCCTGCTTTGCAGACCAACCTCGGCTTTTTCATGCTACCTCAGAAACGGCAAGTCTGGCTTGCGCGAGGCAACACGTGCCAGAGAAACCTGGAGAAGGTGCAGCTTTAAGTCTGCTGCAACTCGACGGTTTTCTTGGAGCATAGCTGCTTCTCTCGACCCCAGCAAATGTCACAGAAGGTCTTGCCTTACGCACCACTCGGCCGAGGCACGACCTGCAGGGGCTACTTCCTATACGTCCTATACGTCGTCCTCAGAACGGGGGCAGGCCTCTGTCAGGCGGCGTCTCTATCAGCTTATCCGCGTGCCAAAATGACATTTCCGCGACAACCGGGCGACCGCCTCCCTTCATGGGCTTCGGGAAGAAGACACGGAACCGACAGCCCTCTGCAGGTGCGATGTCGTAAGTGCATCGCCAAGTCTTCTCGGGGCCAGGCCAGCATGCAGAAGATTGCACCCCTGCCGTCTGCCAATCGTTGCCATCGTAATACTGAATCTCGATGTCGCCAGTATCTCGCGGTGCGCAAGTTTCGCTCGCGTAACAGACAACAACTTGTGACACGATTTGAGGTTCTTCCCAAGCGTAACCGATGTCTCTGGGCGGCCTGAGTGTCGCCTCGTCCCGCCAAGGGCTTCCTGGTTCCCAAGTGGTTCTATAATCGCCGTCGAAGGCCTTAGCAGGCCCGTTAAGCACCATCTGGAGCAACGTCATGCCCGCATCCTCGTCCCAAGACAATGGGCCTGCCGCAACGCGCGTATGCCCCAATCGCTGGAGCAGTCTTCTCATCTCGGCGTTCTCCAATTGCTCCGGATGGCCGACCCACGTATCAAACGACGGGACAATTCTCAGCCGTTTCTTGAGAGCGCGAAGTTCTTGCAGACTTGCCCCTTCTCTGTCACGTTGAACGATTTCGTCTACGATGATTCTGTTCTCGGCGTATATGGCGATCTGTCGTAGATTCGGGAGTATCGTCTCGGTAAACACCATCGGGTTGAACGGCAGTGGGAATTTGGGCACAAAACCATCCTCCCGTTCCATGGCCTGCAGGGCGTCGATGGACTCCTTGGCTCGTCGCAAGTCGTCTGCGGGATCGTCAGTGCCGACCTGCCGGAGTCCGCTGCTGAAGCAGTAGGTTTGCCAGTCTGGCCCGGAGCGTGTGTCGCGAATGGTCTCGAGGGCGTGAAGTACTTTGGCGCCGTTGCAGGGCCCCCAGATGCCGTTCGTTATCTCGACAAGCAGTTCGTGCGTGTCGTAGTCGGGATTCCATAGGAGGCGCGCGGCGCAGTACATGGAATAGATGTTGACAATGTGATTCGCATCCATAGTGCACCAGTAAACGGTGGGCTTGATGGGCTCAAGCCGCTGTCTCACCTGATTGTAGAATTCCTTGATAATCTGGTCGTTCACACTCATGAACGTGACGCCGTCCGATTCCATGTCTTCCAAGTAATCCGACCAGACGCCAATTTGGTAATAACTTTCTTGGCTGCCCGTTGCAAGCGTCTGACGCAGCTTTCTCCTGTCATCCCAGGACCACAGCCCGTCCGCCATGGGCGGCTCGCCATCAGGCATGCCGGGCTCGAGGAAGATGTGCCCTTTCGCAAACTTCTTCTCCGCTATTAACCCATAAAGTTCGTTATCCAGGCGCCCGGCGCGTCCGAACGACCGCCAAAGGTTCACGGCAAACTGGATCGAGGGATTCCTTTCGGAAAAGTGATCCATCAGGACGCGGTGCATGGTGAGTTGGCTCTCATAGGATTTCCAGGAGAGACGTCCGTAGGGTTCTCCGTAGTGACAAATCAACCGATCCGCACAGTCCGCAAGCCTCGCGTACCGCGCATACCACCGCGAGTAGGCCCGGCGTAGGTCCGGGTCGTCCGCTTCATTCCCTTTCATGTCGCTGTCGAGCCACGCATCCACGGCGCGGTCGTATTCCGGGTCGCCGGCACCTATTTCACCGCCCCAGACAAACAGCGAGCACGAGCCAGCATGCAGACGGGCGCGATCTGCCACGGCACGGCTGAAGATCTCGTTCTTTTCCACCCCCTCATCGATGTTCTCACTGAATCCCAGATATGCCGACTGATTGTCAAGGATCTGTACGCCGTTGTAGCCGAACGACATGAACATGTCTGTATAAGCATCGAGCCGTTCTTTATCGTACTTCATAATGTCCAATCGCGGATCCGGCGGCGGCGACCACGCAGTCAGAAACATCACCTCTCGCACAGGAATCCAGGGGGCTTCATCCGCTTCGAGTGGCCGCACCCGAAGCGAAGCCTTGTCCTGCCTCATCTCGCGGATCAGATGCAGAATGGCTTGCCTGAGGCCCCCCGAGCTTTCGGACATCAACGCCAATGCAGGGCGATCCTCCTGCCCGACGGATCGGATTGCGTAGCCCTCGTGTTTGTCAAGCACGCTTGGGACAGGGATGGTCAGCGCTTTGGCCGCCTGGGAGTCGCCGAGGACGACCAGCGTCAGGCCTTTCTGCGCCCCAGGTATTTCGTGAGTTCGAGCGGGCGGGCTGCCGCAGACCCTGCCGATGTAACTGCATAGCCAGTCGATGTCCACGTTCGGGGCCGACACCGCGCCTAATTCAACAATCAGAGGCGGCTTACGCTCCTCTGCAACGATTATGTCTGCCGAACGTGGCGGCTCGTTGGCCGCAGATGAGATAGAAGGCCCAGAGTGATTCAGTGCTGACTGGCCAGACATACTCGATCCCCCTTCTTGGAAACCCGCCCTTCCGCGTTGGTAAGCGGAACGCCCCAGCTTGCCGTTCTTCGAAGCATATCATATCCGGAGAAACCAAGGCAGGAACTCATCTCGGCTTGCACCTGCTTGACTTGGCCGTCATCTGGGTATAAGGTACGCGACACGCCAGAGTTCTCTCCTCGGAGGACGTCCAAGGGAACACCGACCTATCAGGGGCGCGTCGCCAGGCGCCAGGAAATGCGCTCAAGTGATTGCAGAAGGTCTTTTCGGAAATGAACGCACGCGAACGATTTCACGCCCTAATGCGATTCAAGCGTGTAGATCGAGGCGTCTTTGTGGCGCCCTGGCTGGGTTTTCCCGAGACACTCAAGCGTTGGGAAGAAGAGGGTTACAACGACGGCGACCTTGAGCAGATTGACTTTGATGCCTGGAATGTCTGTTCTGATTGGTTTTTTCCTCACCCGCCGTTCGAGCGGCAAGTAGTCGAAGAGGATGGCCGGCACATTCTATACGTGAACCACGAAGGCATTGTTGTGCGCGAACTCAAGAGCAATCCTCTGTCGTCCATGCCGCAGTTTGTCCGATTCCCGGTTGAAACGAGCGAAGACTTTCGTGCATTCGCCCGGGAACGCCTACAGCCCGACGTTGGCGCCCGTATCGGGGATAATTGGGTGGAAAAGCTGAAGCTACTCAGGGCTCAGCCCGCTGTATTGTGGGTGATCGCCGACCGATGGGGCGGGTTCTTCGGCCCGCTGCGCAATCTGCTCGGCGTCGAGAAGCTCTGCACAACCTTCTATACGGACCCCGCCCTGATTGAAGAAATGATGGACACGATTGCGGACTACCTCGTGGCGATGACGGGTGAGATTCTTGACCACGTGCAAATCGATATGTTCGGATTTTGGGAAGACATGGCATACAATCATGGACCCCTGATCAGCCCAGACCTTGTGCGCCGCCACATGTCGCCACGGTACCGCCGCGTCGTCGACTATCTCCGCGGCCGCGGGGTCGAGTGGATCTCCTTGGACAGCGATGGGCGTATCGATTCCCTCCTGCCAGTCTGGCTCGAGGCCGGCATCAATCTCGTCTATCCCTTTGAAGTCGCCGCGGGGATGGATGTCGTCGCCATGCGCCGCCGGTTTGGATGCGGACTTAGGATGTACGGGGGCATTGACAAGCGGGCCCTGGCGGCCGGGTCGTCAGCCATTGACGCCGAACTGGAGCGCGTCCGGCCAGTCGTCGAGGAGGGCGGTTACATCCCGAACGTCGACCACAGTGTGCCCGCGAACGTATCGTATGCCAACTACAGACACTATCTCGAGCGGCTTCGGGCTATGTTAGGCACATAGCCACCTAGCTAAGGAGGTGAGTAGTGACCAACCGGGAGCGCTTCATCGGCGTCATGGACTGTCAGTCCGTTGATCGGGTGCCGAACCACGAGCTTGGCGTCTGGCCTCAGACGAAGCGTCGCTGGGCCGACGAAGGACTCGACATACACAACTTGCACTGGGATTGGTTTACGGGCGAAGAGTACTTCGGCATGGACGCCCGCGAGTTCATTCCCCTCAACTACGGAATGCTTCCCGAATTCGACCAGGAAATCATCGAGCGCACCACTGAGTACGAGATTGTCCGGCATCCCAACGGCATCATCACTAAGGCGCTCGTAGCGGGGACAGTCAACGGCGCCCGGATGTCAATGGACCAGTACCTGAGTTTCCCCGTAAGAGAAATCGGGGACTTCCGTGAACTGAAGAAGCGATACAACGCGGAGGATCTGGGCCGATACCCCCCTCAGTGGCGTGAGATTATGCTGCCTCGTTGGAGAAATCGCGGCCATGTCCTTGTATTGGGCCGCAATGGCGCCGTGCTTGGGTTCTATTTCAGGGCGCGCGAGTGGATGGGCACGGAGAATGTCTCGCTGGCCTGGTACGAAAAGCCCGAGCTTATGCACGAGATGATGGCCTTTGTTGCGGACTTCACCATCGAAACTTCTCGGACGCTTCTGGAGGCGATAGACACGGATTATGTCGTCATTCATGAAGACATGGCAATGAAGAACGGCCCCTTGCTGAGTCCTGACCTCTACTCAATGTTCATATTCCCTCATATGGCCCGTCTGGTCGGTTTTCTCAAAAACAACGGAGTCAGGTACGTGATGGTAGACTCCGATGGCGACTGCGAGCTCCTTATCCCCCTTCTCCTCGAAGCAGGCGCTGACGGCGTTTGGCCGCTCGAGCGTGCTGCCGGAATGGACCCTGTTAAATTGCGCGCTAAATTTGGGAAGCGCCTTCGCATGTGGGGCGGCGTCGACAAACGCGTCCTTGCGCAAGACAAGAAGGCCATCGACGATCATTTGCGCGCGTTGGCGCCCGTTGTCGAACAAGGCGGCTACATCCCTTCGGTGGATCACTTGGTTCCACCCGATGTTCCCTTGGCCAGTTTCTGCCACTATATGGAACGCAAGAAAGAGCTGCTCGAGGGTGCCTTTCCGTAGCACGGGACACCTCTATCACCTTGACGCAGCGACGACAGGATAATCGGGAGAGTCCATACATGGAAGAAACAGTCAGGAGCATTCGGGATTTCGGCATAGCCCCGGCCAACTCGGGGGCAAAAAACAAAAGACTGCTGCAAGAGGGAATTGAGTGGGCTGCCGCCAATGGGAGCGCCCTGTTCATAAGTCCTACGGATGAGCCGTATCCAGTTGAGGGGGGACTCCAAGTTCGTCGTAACGTCTCGCTTATCGGCGTGCACGGCCCGGTGGGAAGGGGTACAACGCATCCACGGAAGCAGCAGCCGGTCGGAAGCGTATTTCGGATTGACGACGCTGATCGCGTATTCCTTACTGTCGAGGCGGCCACGCAAGTGCGCGGCGTGCAATTCTGGTACCCCGAGCAAACCCTCGATGCGCCGGAAGACATCATCAAATATCCAGCTACAATCCAGGGGTCCCGAACTACGTCGCCCCAGGGCGTCACGTTGTCCTGCCTGACATTCTACGGCGAGTACGTCGCCATGGACTTCACGGCAAGTGCGGATAACATCTGCGAGCTGATTCTCTTCGAACATTGCTATGGATACCCGCTCAGCGGACGGTTTATCTGCCTGGATTACTGCTACGACATACCCCGGATTCTCCACTGTCACGTCAATCCTGCAAACAGGCGATTTATTGACGGACAATACAGCCCGTCGGTTGTCGACCACGTCGTTGCGCAAAAGACCTTCAGTTACTGGGTTGACCACACCGACAACGCACAATTCATGGACCTCTTCACGTTTGGCGCTTACGGCGGCGCCTATCTCGGCGCCGATACCTATGGCCAACTCACGAATTTCAATTTCGACTGTGTAACGGTGGGGATCCACAAGCAAGGGAGCGGCTCACTCAATCGCAATTGGCAGATCGCCCAAGGCTCGATCATTGCCAACACAGGAGACCGTCTTGAAGACATTCACCCTATCATTGTGGAAGGCCAAGGGCATACAGCAGTCAGCAACGTCGAAGCATTCTCAGGGAAGAATCCTGCGTTAACGGCATTCGGCAAGTCACAAGATTTCCTGATCATTCGGGGAGACCAACGAGTCACCGTGAGTCTCTCGAACTGCCGCATGCGGGATTACGCAGCGAGCGATCCGATAAGCAACCTTAACCCGAACGCCGTTATCCAGGCCAACGGATGCATCGATGCACGCGAAGCGCCGTTTTCCCGAGTCATTGTTCCGGAAGGCGTCCGATCGAATGCGCCAGTCGGCAACTCGGCCAAAGACTCTCAACGCTCAAACTCGGGCGGCTGAATATCGCGCCGACGCTCGCCCGATCTAACCAGGAGAAGAAAACATGCCCCACGCAATCTCGGCAATTCAGAATCAAGTAGTCGAGTGGCGCTACACTTCAGGAGCGCCATACAATGATCCATTCAATGATGTTGAATTAGATGTGCTGCTTAGGTCTTTACCTGGCGAGACCTGGAAAGTCCCGGCTTTCTGGGCGGGGCAGCAGGAATGGCGGGTGCGCTTCTCCCCTCCGAAAACGGGCAAGTACGTGGTCACGACGGTTTGCTCGGACACAAGCAATACGGATCTTCATAGTCGCACGGCGATACTCAACGCCGTGGCGCATGACAGTGAGAATCCGTTGCTTCGGTACGGCCCGCTACGCGTCGCAGACTCGAAGCGCACCCTCGAACATGCGGACGGAACACCTTTCTTCTGGCTGGGAGACACCTGGTGGATGGGACTCTGCAAGCGGCTCTCATGGCCTGAGGATTTCAAGCGGCTTGCCGCCGATCGCGCTTCAAAAGGATTCACCGTAATCCAAATCGTCGCCGGGCTGTATCCGGATATGCCGCCTTTCGACCCTCGGAGCGCCAATGAAGCGGGCCTTCCCTGGCAAGAGAACTACGGCAGAATCAACCCGGCGTACTTCGATATGGCGGATCTGCGTATTCAATGGTTGGTTCGATCGGGGCTTGTTCCCTGCATCGTCGGTGCTTGGGGATACCACTTGCCCTTCTTGGGCGTCCAGAAGATGAAACAACATTGGCGGTATCTGATTGCCCGCTGGGGAGCATACCCAGTGGTTTGGTGTCTAGCCGGCGAGGGCGCTATGCCGTATTATCTCTCCGAGAACAGATTAGAAGATGCGAGAACACAAGTGGCTGGCTGGACCGAGATTGGGCGGTATGTCCGGGAGACTGATCCGTATCATCGCCTCACGACCATTCATCCCACGCAAGTTGGGCGAGACCAGCTCGAAGATGATACAGTCCTCGATCTCGATATGCTGCAGACCGGCCACGGGGGATACGGCAGCGTCCCGAATACCGTCGTTCAAATTGTGTCTGAACGTCCCCGGGAACCTTTAATGCCCGTAATCGTAGGCGAAGTGAATTACGAAGGCATTTTGCACGGCACAGGGCCCGAGACCCAAAGGCTGACCTTCTGGGCGGCCACCCTTTCCGGAGCGGCCGGATTCACCTACGGCGCCAACGGGCTTTGGCAGGTTAACACCCGTGAGGCCGCTTACGGTCCGTCTCCTCACGGCGGCAACTGGGGCGACACACCCTGGGAAGAGGCGTACCAGTTGCCCGGATCGATGCACCTGAGCTTGGCCAAGTGTTTGCTACAACGATACGACTGGCCGCTATTCGAGCCGCACCAGGATTGGGTTGTTCCGTGCGGCGGACCTGAAAACGTGAACGCTCCTTTCGCAGCGGGCATTCCCCGTCAGGTGCGCATTATTTACCTGTACGAGCCGCCTTTTCCGTGGTCTGCTGAGCCCCCATGTGTTTCAAACATTGAGCAGGACGTCCGATACTCGGCGTTCTTCTGGAACCCGCGCAACGGTCAAGAGCATGATTTGGGCGCCGTGCAGGTGGATACTCGCGGGTCATGGCAGATCCCGATCCTACCCACATTAACGGATTGGGTGTTGGTTATGCAGCGCAGATCGTGATTGGGCATCACGCCGTATCCTAGGAACCGAGATCGGCGCTTGAGATGCGCCGCAGAGTGCCGTGTTTTTCCCGACAAACGCGATGGGCATGCTCAACTACAGCGTCCGCGTGCGCAACTGAAGCGACATCGGCCCAGATGAACAATCGTGTTGGGTCAAGTGCTTGACATAGGACGCCGATTTCTTCGATCAAATCGGCCTCTGCCCCGTGGTCTTTGCCATAGTATACCTGGACCGATTTACCGCCTTCTTGGATACGGCGAAGCAGACCAATCCACTTCGAGGGTGGGGGTGCGCCCGCGCCCTGGATCCACTGGATGCAGTTGACTCCATCGAGTTGTAGAATCTTGTCAAGATGGTTCGCGATGCCGGGGCCATCCATGTGAAACAACGAAATGTCTGCATATGTGGACGTTTCAACGTTATCCTCCCAGCAAAACATCTCAAACATTTCAGGGCTAAGCATACAAGTGGAATCATTTTGACCGATACACAGGTAGCGTTTGCTGCTCCAGCCCATCGTCCAGTTTGACGTCCCCTGGCCCGTCGGCATGACAATATCTGAGACCGTGTCGACGACATACTTGAACAGATCTGTCATTTGGCGCATGGCGCGGTGAATGGCCTCGGGGTTCTCGACAAGGTCAATGGCCAAGTTCTCCGAGCCCCGGATTGCGCGCAAGGCGTCGATCCCGGTGTGAAGGTCAGGATACCCGGTCACCCACTTATCCTTCCCACGCTCGACACAATGGCGCAGGATTCGAAGGTAAAGTTTCCACCATCTGTTATCCGGGTCGATGTGAAATTCTGTATGCTCGCTCCAGTCTTCGACAAAAGGCTTCACCCATGACGTAAATTTCCGGGGCAACAGCGTAAGCTCCGCCCCCAACCACGCTGCGAACTGATCCGGTCCAAGCCACGGCACATAGACAGGAACGGCGTCGCCCGCGTAATGCATACGCGCCAATCGATCCTCAGCGGCTTCGACGACATACTCCGCGTTCGTCCACAGATCGACGTCCGAGGCAAGTTCCGGAGGCGGGCAACCCGGCTTGCCGTCCGTGACAGTTACCCACATAAGGGGATACTCTTCCAGCTCCCCCCGCCAAAAGGCTTCATTACGCGCCAGCGCCCGAGTTCGTTTCGTTTCAGTCAGCCAAGGAGTTTCCATAGGCGAATCCTCTTTACCTGCGGCAGATTACGCCAACCGGCAGGACCACCTCGAGCATGAGCCGCCGTTTACAGGGCACGAATCGCTTTATTGCGCTTAACCTGGCACGCCCAGTGAACGGGCGTTCCTAGTCCTCGAAGGCGACAAGGATTGAGTCCGAAACTGAAACGCCGACTCACTTCTCGACGATAGCCCTCGCTGCGGCGAAGAGCCGGTCACACCACGCTTCACCCTGTTGTGATAAATTCGGCATCTCGTAAAGCTCGAAGGGGGCGCCATCTTTAAAGCGTAGCGGGTACTCCTTCATCACCATCTTGGGCTGCTCTCGGAGCAATACGTTCTCCGGGTCTGCAATCCTCCGAAAGAGCTGGGCTTCGTCATACTGCGCGTTCCACGCGG
>Ga0180437_10004719_pt1 | contig 19149 bp, 21 predicted proteins | sample SS_ome_4_FD_132410 | JGI IMG/M metagenome (GOLD analysis project Ga0180437, IMG submission 132410) | Hypersaline lake sediment archaeal communities from the Salton Sea, California, USA - SS_3_D_1 metaG | ecosystem: Environmental > Aquatic > Non-marine Saline and Alkaline > Hypersaline >... | reverse complement strand
TCTGTTCCCTTCAATGCACGGCGAATTGCAGACCGTGGACTCATCGCCGCGAAGATAAAGGAGATTGGTGCAGAGCGCATGGCTGAAAGCCCGAACTTGGCCTGTCTGTGAGTGGCCAGTCTTGAATTAGGAATTTCTTCAGGAAGTCGAATGTAAAAGTCTAGACCTAATGGGGTGGCGATTTCATCCTGGAAGTAGCGTCCTAGGCTGCGGCCTTTGGAATCTACTCGGCGCAGGAGTTCGCTTTGGTAGAAACCCAGAGTCAAAGCATGATAGCCATGTCGAGTTCCGGGCTCCCATGCTGGTTTCTGTCGTGCCAAGACCACAGCAAGACGGTCTTGGTCTCCCATAATTTCCCTGTCACTCATCTCATCAAATGCGATGAGCCCGGCTTGGTGTGCCATCAGTTGGCGAACAGTGATTTTTTCCTTGCCTTCCTGGGCAAACTCGGGCCAATACTTCGAGATGGGTTCGTGGTACTCATACAATCCTTGTGAATGAGCAAGCGCCATGGCTAGAGCTGATAACCCCTTCGTAGTAGACCACACAAGCACCATGGTGTCTTCTTCCCATGACTCTCCTGTAGCCTCGTTCCTAATGCCGCCCCACAAGTCCACTACTCTCTCTCCTTTGTAGTAGATGCAACAGGCTGCACCGAGCTCATTGCGTTGTTTAAAATTCTCAATGAAAGTTTCCTTCACAGCTTCAAATCCAGGTTTCACGAAACCAGATATCGAATTATTCTCTGTCACTTTGATTCACGCACACTACAGGATCTAAATGAAATGACCTGTGCCTCCCATAAATGCCTTTTGTATACTATTTGTATGCTATAGGTAAACATAAAGCATACATAGGTACTTTAAAGCTTCAAGTTTGATGGAAAGGAGGTTTACTATGGTTTCGTCGAAGTTGGATTCGAATACGACATCTGAAGAAACGAAAGATGATGATTCTTTCACCGAAATAATCAGAAAAACCACTAGACCCGTAGAACTTCTCAATAACCTTGCACCGAAACACCGCATCTACGGATTGGTAGAGGTTGATGTCACAACAGCCCGAAGCTTCATCTCGGAAAATGAAGCAAGAACTGGGGAGAAGCTGTCTTTCACTGGTTGGGTAATAAAATGTGTAGCGAAGGCAGTAAGCGAACATAGAGAAGTCCAGGCCATGAAGAAAGGGAAGAAGAAGTTGATTGTCTTCGACGATGTTGATGTGGGTATTATTGTCGAACGGCAGATGAAATCAGAAAGGTCCGCAACCACATATTGTGTGAGGAAGGCGAATGAGAAGACTTACAGACAAATCCATGACGAAATTCGCCAAGCCCAGACTGGTGAAATAAGTGGGGGAAGTGGGCCTAGTGAAAAAACTCCTGCAGCAGTTAGACTCTTCTCCCGTTTGCCAGACCTGCTGAGGAAGCTGTACTGGAGAAAAATCAAAAACGATCCATTTCTGAGGAAACGCCTCATGGGCACTGTTGCAGTGACTGCAGTAGGTATGTTTGGAAAAGGTGGGGGGTGGGCCATTCCGATTGGTCTGCACTCTGTTGTGTTCGCGTTGGGAGGCATCTCTACAAAACCAAGGAACTATACCAATCCAGCTGAGCTGGGTGAATTCCTCAACATGACCGTGATGTTCGATGAGGAGGTGTCTCTTGGGGCTCCGGCAACCCGGTTTCTCGCCAGACTCTCTGAGCTCATGCAAGCGGGATTTGGGCTCGCAAAAGAATAGATTATACATGGATGTGAATAGAAAAATGATAATAGAATACTATCATGCTTCAAAGTACGGTAATGGTGTGAAAGTCGCTGAAGAATTTAAGAAACTCATGGCTTCAAAGGGTGTTGTAGTAAATATTCATCATGTTAAAAAGACCAAACCGAACGAAATTCCCGTAGCTGATTTGTATGTGTTCAGCTCACCTGGTCGTTTTGGTAAACCGATAGGAGACATGCGTGGGTTTTTGAAAAAAGCTCAAATTGCCCCTGGAGCTTCATACGCAGTCCTGACAACTGAGATGGCACCTAGACCAGACAAGAAGACAGGAAAGATACCCACTGAAGGAAGTCCTCATCAGAAGGTACGTCCAATCATGACAGAAATTCTCCAAGCTAAGGGACTAAGGGAAGTAGCTGAGGAGAGAGTGTATGTATTAGGAACAAAGGGACCTCTTGAAGATGGTTGGCAGAATAAGGTGGACACCTTTGCAAAATTGATACGATCGGTCCTTGGTTCGTGAGAAGTCCAGATAGCTGAGTCATATGATGATGAGATGTCAACGGATTTTTATATCACATAGTTCCAATTCTTCTCGTGATTGAATGAATTACCTCGTCGTCTATTACTCTCGAACAGGAAATAACAGAACTATTGCTGAATCAATTGCTAGTCGACTCTCTGCTGATGTCGATGAAATCATTGACAGGAAGAATCGAAAGGGGAAACTCAATTGGCTACTAGCTGGACGTGATTCTAGGGCAAAGAAGCTAACCGAGATAGAATACAAGAAAAACCCCCAAGAATACGACACAATAATCATTGGGGCCCCAATATGGGCTTGGAATCCAATTCCACCACTCCGCACCTATCTACAAGAAGTCGACTTGAGAGGAAAACGTGTAGCATTCTTCATCTGTTCAAAGACTGATGCCTACAATAACATGTTTCAAACTCTGGCTGAAATGACACCTGATTCCGAGCATGTTGGCAACTTTGGCATCCAAGAAACACGATTCAAGAATGAGGACTACACTGCAGATCTTGAAGCGTTTATTGATAAAATTAGGTAAGAACACACCCTTTCCAAAAAATCATATAGTATGAGTGGTCAGGAAAGGCTCGATTCATTATGACTATCCTTCCTGATGTTCCAGATAATTTCCAGCCAACTTACTTGGACCTAGTGTTGGCTACTCTGGCAGCAATAGGATTACCGATTGTGGCTGGATATCTATTCACTTTGACTGGAGCATTGCTTCCATTGATCCTTTACTATGGTCTGTTCTGTGTGGGAATCGTGAAATGGCGACGAGGTTCATTGGGGTATGAAATAAGCCGAGGGGCAATCCGTCAGCAGTTTGCAAGTTACATGAGTACAATCTTTTTGGTCATACTGATTCTTCAACTAATTCTAGTCGGATTCGAATTCATCACTGTGCAGCAAGTATCAGACTTCAATCTACTAGGTTTCATTATCACGCTTGCAATCTGGGCTCCAGTGAATGCGTTTTCTGAACAGCTCATTTGGATTTATACTTTCGACTCATATGGAGAGTTTTTCAAGGAAGGTCCAAAGAGGAAGATAATGATTGCAATTGGTGGTGTGTTATACGTTGCTCTCATCAGTCTGATTCATCTATTATTCTGGATCTTGGTCCTTCCTGGGGGTCAATATGTATTCCCATTCAGTGAATTGTTTGTCCCCATTCAGACGATGATAGCAATTGGTTACATATTTCTCTATAGAAAATCGAAAAGTATGTGGCCCCTAGCAATTATCCATATTCTGATCAATATAACAGCCATAGCACTAAGTGGATACTCGATTCTACCAGTCCTACTGGTATTTAACTAATACAGCATCAGAGGAGAGCATCCATTCGAAACTGGTTCAGATGTCGTTTGGTACCTTGGTCTTCTTGAAGGGTTACTTTTTTCGACCAGTGAAGACTAGATATCCTAGATGCTCAAATCCTTCGTCATCCTTCATAATGGCAGTCTTTCGCAATCGCATCAACTTCATCATTCTTTTTCTTACAGCACCATTGATTATCATATGATAAACCATTTTCATTGTAGCTTTGATTGCACCAGAACGTTTCCTTGTATTTAGTAGAACATCATTATAGTATTCTTCGATAACAATGCTATCAAGTCCTGATCTCTCGAAGATACTTCTCCAGTTTTGAATTTCCAAGACTGCCACATCATATTCGAGGAGAGTCTTCATAGTAGTGCTAAAGGAATCAACGGTTTCTTCATCTGCGTCATTTTTAGCAAAAAGATCCAATGTACCAATAGAACCTCCTGGTTTTGTGACTCTCTTGAATTCCTGCAGTACTTCGTCCTTCATAGGCATGAGTGCTACTAGTGCAACTCCGAATACTGCGTCAAATGAAGTATCATCAAACGGAAGTTGTGTCGCATCTGCTACCTTAAAACGAACATTGGTTAATCCCATTCTGTTGGATCTATCCTGAGCCTTTGAGATTAGGACCTCAGAGATATCAATCCCGGTCACTTGGCAACCATACTCTTTTGCAATCATACAGCTCATAAACCCAGATGCGCATCCAATCTCAAGCACACGGAAATTCTCATCTTTTTGTATTCCTAGGAGTTCAATTAACCTGTGCGTCCCTTCAAGTCCTCCAATATACGGAGAATCAAATGCGTCAATATACCCTAGGAAATCATAGAGTCCAAGTTTAGCGACTTCTTGTCTACTCAATCTTCTTGTCATTCTATTACCTTCAATATTCGAGTTCGACTCGAATTCTATTATATTGTTTCCCCTTTTAGGATTTTCGATTCCGACTCGAACTCAAAGATTTATATGAGAATGAATGAAGATAGTAATCAAGATGAGAAAATCAAAGGCTAAGGAACGGATTCTTAGAACCGCTGAAAAGACAATCCGTAAGAAAGGATACCCAAATCTCAATGTGAATGATATCGCCTATCTTTCAAAGGTCAGTATAGGTACTCTCTACTACCATTTTCCTGATGGCAAGACTTCTATCCTGGCTGAATTACTATCCAGAATGCAACAAAAAGCATTTGAAACAAGCGGCTCGTTATTGACATCTGAAGAGCTTTTGCGTGGAAAGACATTCGATGAAGTCTTGAGCAGACTCTTACGAGCTGTATTAGATCTGCGACGGAAAGATAGACACTTCCTTGCTGCTGTGCAAATAGAAATGCTCGCAGACATTGACAAGTATGAAGAAATCGTAGAATCACTTGAGTCTCTTGAATCAATGAATCAGGGTTGGAATATGTTTGTGCAATTCATTCATAATCTATCCAAGATGTTCCCTGAAGATTCGATTGACATCAAGGGACACGAGGTCTTGATTGAACGGATGATTGGGACCTTGATGACATATCAGATAATGTTTCCAGGGTACTTAGGTACTGATGATGAATTCGTAGGGAATCTAGTAGGTATTTTGCACTCCATTTGCTAGAAAAGAAGACTCCAATCCTCACAGGCTATTTGTGACACTAGCAACTCCATAATGATTGATTGATGAAATTACAATTTGATATCTGCTTGAGCTTATTAGGAGCTTTACTGATGTTTTGGTTTCATTTGACTTCTATAGAAGGGTTACGTAGTGTCGAAAAGCAAGAAAGGTAAGGTGGGTTCTAAGCGACCTACCGCTCTTATAGCACTGATTGTTGTTCTAATTGGTACCAATATTGCTACTGCCTATTACTTCATGTTTTACCAGCCTTCTGTACCTCTTGAAGATGTACCTATGGCTATAGAAGATATAATGAGTAATCCAGCAGCATATATTGGTAAAGCAATAACAATCACTGGTTTCTATGTTATCTCTGCAGGTTATCCAATGCTTGTTGAGAGTCTGATGTCGTTCATGAATAACTCACTCCAACCTGACAACTATGTCCTAATTACAGGAGAACCTCCCGTATCCATGGAGCAATATCTTGGTTTGCCATGTGATGTGAAAGGGACGGGCGAGTGGGCAGATGAGAGTGATGGCGTCCTAGGAGTGCGATATCGTGAGTATGTCGGTAGGCAAAGTGATTCTACTTTTGCGGGAATCTATAAGGATGCAGTACTCGACATGGATTATGTCACTGAGCACTTTCCTATACCCTTTGATCCTGACGCAGAGAAATATGCTGTGCTCTACAGTGGAGGGATAAAGCCTGAGAAGGCGTATTATAGATATTGGAATGATATCATCTATATGCACTTTATCTTGCAGATGCATGGCTATTCTGAGGAAAATATCTACGTGGTCTACAAGGACGGAGTAGGAGAGGATCCATACACTCCAGTGGAGTATCCTGCAACGCATGACTCACTTGATACTGTATTCTCTCTGCTCAGCGACGAGATGGGGGCAAGAGATACGCTCTTCTTCTACACGACGAATCATGGAGGTAGTGGTGGAATTAGTGTTTGGGGTCCAATGGATTCAAGCGGAGCACTGACCCACACACAGGTTTCAGATTGGCTCGATTCCATTACCTGTGACCATATGATCATTGTAATGGAGCAGTGTGTTTCAGGCAAGTTCATCCAGTATATTAGCGCTCCCAACCGGGTGATTCTGACTGCCTGTTCCGATGGTGAGAGCTCATACGGGTGTGACACAGAAGGTCAGTGGGATGAATTCGTGTACCACTTCATGTCCGCACTCATTGGGATCAAGTTACCTGGAGGTATCGGGGACGCAGATGCCGATTATATCTCGGATGGAAAAATCTCAATGAGGGAGGCTTTTATCTATGCAGCAATCCATGACAGCAGGGAAGAAACCCCTCTCTATGATGATAATGGAGATAGTATCGGCTTAACGGTAGGACCTGTAATCTTCGGTACCGGATTCTACGGAGATACAATTTTCCTCTGATTTGAAGTAAATGTAGAACCTAGGGAGATTGATGATTCAGCTTTATCATTCTCCCATTTCTATTTCATCAAAAGCAAATAGCTGGAAACTTAGAAGAAACCTATGCAAAGTCGATTGTAAGCTTATCCAGGAACTCTTGTGCTTTTTTCGAGTCTAGATAAAGAACAGTCTTCTCTGAGTTAGAATACTTCTCTAGGATAGGAAATGTCCCCCTTTTCGCCCTCTTCGGATGAGTCCAAATCCACTTCAGAAAATCGTAGTCAATCTTCTCATCGCAGCCTTCTGGAAGTTCGGCACGGACCTTCCCATGGTTCACAATCCTTCTTTTCATTATTCTCCAGATTGCTACAGGACGTCTCACTCGAAGATAGATCGCTGTGTCAGCTCGCTGTATTCTATCATCTAGTGTACTTGAGTAGTTGCCATCCATGACCCACTCGTCCTCGTCAATGAGTCTTCGAACTATAGAAGGCCATTCCTCTTCCGGAGTTGGAATCCAGTTCGGTCTCCAGTAGTGGGAGTCGAGGTGGATACATGGAATACCTAATTTGTCAGCTAGTTTTTCAGCGAAGCTCGACTTTCCTGAGCCGCTATTGCCCAAGACAAGCACTCTTTTCATTCCACACACTCTTGTCCAGTTCATACAAACATCATGCTATTTATCAGTCACGTTCCCCTGGATTTTTTCATGAAGAAGGATCCTAATGATATTGTAAGAGAGGGATATGACAAGATAGCTGAAGAGTATGATGATTATAGGTCTGCTTTCAGTGCTGAAGAAGAGCTTGATGAATTCATGAGTTTCGTAAAACCTAACAGTCATATCCTAGATGTTGGCTGTGGAACTGTCATGGTTACTCGAGCTCTTGTTGATAATGGACTACAGGTTACAGGAATCGATATTTTTCAGAAGATGCTTGACTTGACCAAATGCAGAGTACCTCAAGCAATCTTTGAAATTGGAGTCATGACAGCACTTGAGTTTGAGGATGATTAATTTGAGGAGGTGATTCAATGAGTGATTCATCGAAGAATACATGCGCTGCAAGGGAGCTAATGAATGGCATGAAGGCAAGTTGTTCGCAGGCAATCTTCGCTACGTTTGGTCCTTACATGGGAGAAAAAGGAGTTGACGTCGAAACCTGTATGAAGATCGCATCTGCCTTCGGCGGGGGAATAAATCTCACCGGTAATGTCTGCGGGGCTTTGACAGGTGCTCTAATGGCAATTGGCCTAGAATTTGGTGATGAAAACCCAATGAACCCAAAGGTAGCTGAAATCTCTACTCGATTACTTGAAGAATTCAAGGCAATCAATGGGTCAATCCTGTGTCGAGACCTGATCCAATATGACGGGGGCACAGATGCTGTTGATATGATGAAAGCATTCGAAAGCGGAGCATTCGACAAGTGTTTGAAATATGTTGAAGATGTATCAAGGATATTAACAACCTATATTGAATGAACTGACTGCTTAGTATATTGGCAATCTTTGCAAATTTCTTTATTAGGTGCAACAGAATCCTTAAATCAGAAACGAGTAACCCTCGTCTAACTAAGCCGGTCTGGCGGAGAAGCTTACGCGACAGCCTGCAGAGCTGTTTTACTTGGGTGCAAATCCCAAGGCCGGCTCCATTTCTTGTAGCAGCATAAATTGTCTCATTATTTCTTCTTCATAAAAAAAACCAGAGCAATGATTAGAACACTTCCAATTACAATTGATGATAGCAGAATATCAATGAGCTTTATACCTACCTCAAAAGTCTCCACGTCCCTTACAACTTCAAGGGTTAGGTTAGAATCCTTAACTTCTATATCCACAATATATTGACCAAAATCCAAGCTAGTGAATTGACCTGTATAATTGCCATCGTGGTTGTCATCTGTTAGTTCTATAGTGTCAGAAAGTGATCTATCGTCAAAACGATAGACAAGTGCAGTCACGTTTTGGATATTTGTTGAGAGTATATCTCCAAGTTTATCGTTCAGGTTGTCGATGACTGCACCTATGATGACATCGGTGCCCATTAGTCCCTTGGAAGAAATTAAAGAGGTGGATGTGACTCTAGACAATCCAAGCACACGTCTGACAACCTCAGCACAAACCTCTGAGGTCGGTGCTTTGAGATACCCACCACCAGTTAGTCCTCCACCTCTACCACCGGTAATCATACACCCATCCGCTACTGCTTCCATACCTTCTATTGGAGTAGCCCCAGCCTCCCTCATATGGGCACTGCTTAGAGAATATGACACCACTTTACTTCCATTTACAATGCCATTTGATTCAGCAACTAATCGAGTACCAGTACACACTGACGCAATAATCAAACCCAAATTATATGCATCTGCAATGAATGTCAATGCTGCGCTTTCTGTTCTTAGCGTCTGCCATTGGATTCCTGATGAGACAAAGAGACAGTCAAATTCACAAACCATGTTTGGAGTCATCTCCTGATGTGTGTATTCAACTATGATAGTTTCATTTTCACCTGTGCCTGGTTTTCGACATGATGTGAGATTATGATTTAAAGAATAGGCCACAGTAGTGACATTGACACCCCACGATTCAAATATCTCTCGTGCATCATAGTAGTTCCATCCGAAATTATCCGCGATGAACATCAGGACCTTAATATCTGAAATTTCTATATCAATCTGCGAAGACACGACAGAGGGATTTGAGGATGTGACTGAAATCATAAGGAGTGTTATGAGTAAAATATACCTCCATTTCATAACAATCGTAAATATATTCCAATCCCATTATATTAGGCATAGGTTCAACGCTGTTTTTGAATTCTGAACTAGCAAGTGTAAAGCTACTGGTTTTTAGGGATTGTATTGCTCTTTTTATTTGATTTTTATGCCGGTTCTATCCGGGTGCAAATCCTAAGGCTGGCTCCATTTCTTTTCTATCTAACATTGTTGATGGCAGATTTAGCTGTGTCATGTTTGACTTTCATTATATTTGAAACCAAAGTGAATTGCCGATTCTGTGCTTGCATGTCTTGCTGAAGTTGAAGATACTGAAGATTGAATGACTGTTGCATCTCTGAAGCTCCGGAGCTATCTTTTAGTTTAAGCAGTTTCTCCCCATGTTTTGTTAAATTGTCAAGTTGCTTACAAGCGATACCCAACCAACTATTGTATTTCTTTAGTTCTGCATTCTCATAGGATGAAAAACCTCTAGGAGCCGATTGCTTTGAAAGCTTATGCAGAATCTTTCTAGTTTCCTTGAGTATCTTAACACGAGTTTCTAGTTGTCTTCTATCTAACATTTTAATCACCCAACACTGTAAATCGACAGGATAGATGTTATAGTGTTATAATAATCCTTCCAGAATTCACTTTGCATTAATGAATCAACCTGCAATAGGAGTTATAATAACGGAAAGCATTGTAAGTACGATTTCCATGCAGGCTACAAAAAACCCGACTGATGTTTTCAGTTGCCAGAAGTGCGGGAATTGTTGCCGACAGTATTGGGACATCATTCTTACAAGGGAGGATGTGTTGAAATGGGATCGACACGGCAAGAATGAATTCTTAAAGCACATCCAAATTAATCCTCTTTCTATTTCACCAGCTGGTTTGAGTGATTACACATACGGGGAATCTGTGATAGAAATACCTGGCTTAGTTGAAAGAAGAGAAGAGAATAAAGAATTCAACAAGGTGGAGTTCGAGAAACGACTTGAAGCAATAAGGAATTTTGTACTCGAAAACCATGATTACCATGGTGAAGGTGAAGCTAGTCTCCCGGTTTATAGTTACTTTTCCTTCTTCTTCCCTGTTGATACATACTTTGATGGAGTTGGTGCTTTTCCCATATTCAGACCTCGAAGCTTCACAGTCATGTTGAAGGGATTGAATCTCGAGGTGAAATATGTGTTAAGTTTTGATTCTCATGGACATTGTATTTTCTTGAACGAAAACCTCTGTTCAATTCACGAGATAAAACCAGTGGCTTGTCAGAAATTTCCTTTCAATCAGGATGGATCGTTGCGAATAGATGAACGAGTGTTGGAAATATGCCAGGGAATTACTAACTCCATTTAGAGGTTTTAGCTGGGTGCAAATCCCAGAGTCGGCTCCATTTCTTCCACTAGATGTTTTCTAAGGCAAGACAGGAAAGCAGAGTGCATACACGATAATGCTATACTGTTTCTCATATTCGTTTCAGAGCAATGAAAGCAACAGCAATGGTTTCAGTTCCCGACTAAGAATGCAGAATTTATGTATTGACTCTTCAAACTTAACAAAGGCAGTAACACATTTGCTCGATTATGCAGAGTGGATGATTGCAAAGAACTCGTCAGTCACTTGAAATCCGCATTTCTCATAGAGAAATCTTGCTGGATTTGACAGAGTCACAGCAAGATTGATTTTTTGGACAGAGTCATCGGAATGTAACAAATCAAGAATTGTGTTAACGAGAAGTGCTTTTCCGAGTCCCTTTCCCTGATAGACTGGTAAAAGACCTATATCCGAAATGCCCACATCATGACCTTTCCCCGTAATCATACAATATCCAATAGTCTGTTCCCCTTTGACAAGTACCTGGGAAACACCGTCAACGAATTCTCCAAAGGTATTCCCTTCAAGTTTCTCTAGGAACTCCAGTGCCTTTTCCTTTGAGCTGAAGAACTCAGGGTATATTATCGCGTCAACATGGTTCCTGTTAGCTTCTGCAGCAATGTCTGCAACCTTGTCCCTCATAGTCGTTTGATATGGTATCAGCGAAAAGCCCTCAGGCAATACCACCCTATGATTTTTCATTAATTCATCTCTGGATGCTGACATTCCAGCTCGTTTGTATTCGACGTAACCCCGACGAAGCAATTCTGATTTTATATGCTCTGTCATTTTTGGGAAATCGATTCTCTCAGGGGGCGTCTTTATTTCTTCAAAGCACCAATCAAGGATCTTGTTCTCGAGCATATTGATAGAGTCTTGATCTAAGTCTTCATTTGTGTTGTCTATCCAAATCGCATGTATCTTACCGCTGACTTGACCTATGACTCCAAATCCATTTGGTATTGATTCGCTGGATTCAGTCAAGCATACCTTGACCTTTCCTGCCTCCATTGCCTCTCTTATCATATCCTGGAAGGGTGCAGGAAATGAGATCCCCTCCTGATATTTAGTGACAAGATGGGCAGCTGATTCAAAATCACTCAGTGTTAGGATTCTCATAATTTTGGAGCTCGAGGAGTCTATTATAATTTCATTTTTCCATGCAATCTTCTAATTCGCTTTTGATTTTGGTCTATCCAGATACAATACGCAATTCAGTACATTTATTTGTTTCTAACAACAAACAAATAATACGAAATTGTTTGTAATCACAAACAATAATTGATGGTGATTGGATGAACGCTGACTTACCCGTAGCGATATCAGGGATTGAGTTGACCGTACAAGGAAAAAAGCCACAACGCGGTGCAATATTCATTACTGATATTGAGTTGGCATCTGAGTTTGAGCAGGAACCAAGGCTATCAATCTCGCAGATTCTGGGAAGGGGTATACCTGATATTGTTGTTGAGGTTTCAGTTGATGAAACAACGGGAATCAAATCAACTAAGGAGACTCCAACTACCCGGTATGCTTTGTCCATTAGCGAGATTGTGGAGTTGTCAAAGCGCCATAACGACTTAAAAGTTGTCACTCGGAATCAAGTCAATCACCACATTCGTAAACTAGAGGAGCTTGGCTTTGTCCACAAGTATGGTACACTATGGATAGGTAAGAGGGCGATTGATTACTACCGCCGGTCTTCAAAATATGTCGTAGTCACGATGGCTACTCCAAATTTCGATGAGGGTTTCCTCCTTGATAGGGAGGGTAAACGGATGGATAGTACACTTGAAGTGTTTAACATCACACTCGATTCAAAAGATAGGAAAGAGGTTGTTAAACTTCTGACAAAAAGTGAACTCCTCAAGGATTCATGGAGAGGTATGATTGCTGGCTTGGTAAGAGATGATGTGACTGATCCTGAAGTTGTATCAATGTATCACTGGCTTTTAGACGCTTACGCCATGGGAAATGAAGAGTATATTGAGATATGGCGAAAGATTCGCCAGATTCTTTTTGGTACAGAATTGGAGGGATAGAATTGGAGGACCTCGCTGCAATTGCTATTGAAACTGGATTGAATGCTGGAGCCACTTTTGTAGACATCCGCATCGAAAACACAAGAAAGACAAGTCTTGATGTTGTAAATCAGATAACTAGAACTACAACAATTGCTACAGAAATAGGTGCGGGTATTCGAGCGTTTGTCAATGGGTCCTGGGCATTTGGGCACACAAGCGACCTCACAAGTGCTGGAATTAAACAGGCTGCAAAATCTATCACAAAAATGGCATTAGCTACACAACCATGGATCGCTGAGAGATTTGACATAGATGTTCCAACGTTTAAAGACACGATAAAGTACAAAGCCAAAACTCCTGTAAGCACTACTCCCATCGAATTCAAGATTGATCTTGTAAAACAGATTAGTAAGCACATCTCCCAATTTGACGAGAGAATAAACAATTCTAGGGTGGTCTATCGAGATATCTATACTGAATTGTACATAGCCAATTCTCTTGGAACGAATGTGAGAGAGGATTCTGGTAGAATGGTTTTCATCTCTTTTTCTACAGCAAAGGACATTCAAAGTACACAGCAAGCTCATGCAGCGATTGGATTCTCAGGCGGATTGGGCGATATTGGGGACGACAGAATTCAATGGATGGCAGAGGAACCCTCCAGAGTTGCATTGAGTCTACTTTCATCCAAGGCGGTAAAGGGTGGAGTCTATGATATCATCGCAGATCCTGTTCTTAATGGTGCGATGATTCATGAAGCATTCGGACATGCCTGCGAGGGTGATTCTCTAACGGGTGGTTCCTCTGTTCTTCAGAATAAGATGTCCACATCAGTCGGTCCAGAACACATCAACCTGTCTGATGATCCAACCCTCAATGGACATCTTGGATCCTTTGTTTATGACTGGGAAGGAACTTGTGCAAAGAAGAGAGTGATGGTCAAAGATGGTATATTATCCGAGTTCCTCCATACACTTGATACTGCATCCAGACTCAATATGGATGCAAATGGAGCTGCCAGAGCCACGTCATTCATGTATCCTCCAATACCAAGAATGAGCAATACATTCATGGAACCGGGCGATTGGGATCTTGAAGAGCTCATTCAAGACACAAAGGAGGGAGTCATCATGTGTAATGTGGACTATGGATACACCGACTCCACCAAAGGTCAATTCATGTTTAAGGCAACGCATGGACAGTTGATTGAGAATGGTGAACGTACCACTGTTGTACGTGATGCATCAATTGCAGGAATAATTCTTGAGATTCTACCCAAAGTGGATGCCATATGTAATGACTTCTTCTATGATGCTGGCAGTTGTGGTACTCAAGGGCAAATGGTATGGGTGATGTCTGGAGGACCGCACATTAGAATAAGGAACGTTCCTGTCGGAGGTGTGTAGTATGAAGAATGATCTGCTAGATTTAGGTTCTCACATAATCCAACAAGCTGAGAAGCTTGGTGCCACACAATCTGAGGTGTATCTTGAATCAAGTCGAATCCTTGAGGTGAAAATGGAAAAGGGTCACATTAAATTGGCTTCTGAGAAATTAGATGTTGGTTGTGGAATAAGAACCATTGTTGGAAAGCAAATCGGAGTTTCGTATATAACCTCACTATTGCAGGGGAATCTCGATCAAGCTGTTCAAGACTCCATAAAAGCAGCAAATGCATCAGTTCCAGATCCTGATTTTTCATCACTTGCAAGTAGTGATTCAGCATACCCAACCGTGATAGGAATTTTTGACAAATCTCTGGCTCAATTATCTTGTGAAGAAGCTGTTGATATGATGACTCGAGGTGTTCAAGCATCATATGAAGTATCTGGAGAATTACGCAACATGGTTGAGGGAGATTTTACATCGAAATCAATTACTCGTGTAGTTGTCAATTCTCTTGGAATCAATGAAGCCAGCTTAGAAACGCAGGCTGAATTAACAGTATACTCCGCAATAGGAAGTGGTGAAGATAGATGCTCCAGTGGTGATTATCAGAACACTCGTACACTAAGAGAAATCGATCCTGAAAAAATTGGCATGTCATCAGCTCAAAAAGCACTTCGCCTACGTGGTGCCAAATCCATTGCCAGTGGCGACATGCCATTAATTCTAACTCCATCTGCATTGAGAGCTGTTCTTGGATTCGGATTTGCAGAAGCCCTTGACGCAAGACAAGTTCAAGATGGCGAATCATATTTGGTCGATTCCATTGGTTCAGAGATAGCATCCACTGAATTAGAAATAGTCGATAATGCACTATTGCCTGGCGCCATAGGTTCACGACCTTTTGATGCAGAAGGAACCCCTTCACAGAACACACCGCTAATAGTCTCCGGTGTTCTTAGGAACTATCTTCATGACTCATATAGTAGTTCGAAGACTGGCGTGAAAAACACTAGTAATGCATTTCGTAGTTCCTATAGAGTTATTCCCAGGATTAAAGCCTCTAATCTGATTGTCCGACCAGGGACAACTACGCTTGATGATATGATTTCTGAGATGACTGAGGGCGTGCTTTGCGTAGATACATTTGATAGACCAAATATGGTGACTGGTGAACTCAGTGCAATGATAATGGAGGGCTTTCTTATCAAGAAGGGTGAGGTAAAACATGCACTAAAGAGCACACTCTTTGGAATTACTATGCAGGACTTGCTAAAGCGAGCAACTATGATAGGATCTGATGTAGAAAGTAGGGGTTCTGTATTATCGCCTTCAATCCTAATCGATTCTGTAAAGATTACTTCCGGTTGATAAGTTGACAATAGAGGTCTTGCTGACCAATCTGACTAGATTGCTGCCCCTAAGTCATGATTTTTTGCATTAGAATCAAAGTCCATACTATTAAGATTGCCAGAAACAATGGCTCCATTCTTGATAGGACTTGGATTATTTGGTTCCACGCTATAATTCGACATATGTGAATTCTAAAAAGGAAAAAGATGAAGAGAGAATCTTGGTGTGGAAATGAGTCAAGTGCGACTTCAACACGGAAAGGGTAGCTTTTCTGCTTTCACTGTTCTTGCTTTTGCAATCCTTACGTTATTCTTCCTTCAGGCTGCTGGTATGGCATTTATTCAGCTCGGTATTCCTATGTGGTTGGCAATTCTCATAATTCCTGGGTCACTCCTTGGTAGTGTGGTCAATATTCCCCTTTATACTATCAAGTCTGACTCCGCTCCATGCATAGAGGACTCACACTTTCCCTACTGGGGGGTGAGCTATCAAGTCTTTCAACCTGAGTGTCCCGGCGAAACCGAGATAAGCATCAATCTTGGTGGTGCAATCATCCCCATTTTTGTGAGTGGGTACCTCATTCTCATGAATCTGACTGCAGTGGTACAGTTTCTAGTGGCAACTGCAATTGTTGCGATTATTGTGCATAGGGTCGCGCGAATCGAACCTAGTGTTGGTATCCTCACTCCTGGATTTCTCCCTGCACTGGCTGCGGTCTTCATGACAATTGCAATTATCGCAATCGCTCCTGGTCCTTACAATGCATATGCGATTGCTTATGTTTGTGGTACACTTGGAACCTTAATAGGTGCAGACCTGTTGAATCTCAACAAACTATCAATGTTAAGAACAGGAAAGGCATCAATCGGTGGTGCTGGAACCTGGGATGGTGTTTTCCTGACAGGGATTTTAGCAGTGTTTCTCCTGTAAATTAAGATAATAAACGAGAACTGATAGATTGAGATTTTTTTAGAACTCATCTAGTCCCTCATGGTCAATCCATGTCCTATAGTAGGGATCAAAGGACCCTCGGATGCCACTGGAGGCAATTAGACCTGTAACAAATTCATCCAAGGATTTAGAGAGATTCAAATAGTCCGAATATCCTTCCTTTCGCAGTCTATTGCTCTCCTTCTCCACCTCGTCTGGCTTGACCTTCATCTCATTCAATAGGACTGCTCTGATTTCCTTGTAGTCTTTGATATGAATAGGAATTCCCAGATATTTTGCCCTAAGTAACCTGAAACCATTCCCAGTTCTCCAGAGTCTAGACGCATCCACCCATTCCTTTGTCAAAGAAGGAAGTGCATCATCTATTTCTTGGATGACAAAGATGGTCTCTCGGTATCTAGCTTGGATTAGGTCCGATGTAATGACTGCGGATCTAGTAGAGGAGATTCTATCAACGTCAAAGAACAGTGTAGAACCACCACTATTGAATTGAGTCTTGGCTACATCTATCAAAAGTTCGAAGAGGGAGTTCGATGCATGAGTCATATCCTTGGGAACATCAAGTGAACGAAGCTCATCGAATAATGGACTGTCTATGCCAAGAAGCTCAGACACTCCGAAGATTGAGAGAACCATGTGATGTGTCTTCAACCAATGTTTCTGATAGGTGTCTTGGCAAGCTCGCTGAAGAAAGCCAACCAGTTCTATCCAGTCTTCTTTGGAATGGACGTTGGTGGTCAGGACCTTGTCAATGGTCGATGCTAGACCTTTGGACTCATCATTCGCGAGCAGCTCGTAGATAGTTTCTTTGCTGAGCTCCATTGTTGAACTGATAGACGTAGTAAGACTACTTCTGGTTTGTGTTATTGGAAGGGAGAATTATTAGAACATTTATTAGAAGACCTATTGATAATTGCTCCATAATACAGGGGTATCACATTGCCCGAGAGGAGAGGCGAGACTGACGGCCCAACCTCGCTTGAGCTTGACATCATGCGCTCGTTTGGATGGGCTGTAGTAGAGATGGAGGATACACTATATCAGAGATATCTCCATTTTTCTGCAGCAAAGTCATTGATGGCTGAGGAAGCTTTCAGGAAACACCTTCGAGAGATGGAGGCTAAGGGGTATGTTGAGTCCCTGAAACTCCATGGAAAACGTGCATATCGTCGTCTGCTTGTTGGAAAAGATATAGGAAAAGAGTTGCACCCTCAAGTACCACTCGATGAGATGCGTCTTGCATTGGGAAGTCTGAAGACGAAACCCAAGTTTGGGAAGAAGATACGTTCAAAGGTCACAACCGAGGTCATTGAGGATTCTGACACTGTGGGTAAAGAGATACAACGTGTGCTTGAGAATTGGATGCTTAAAACCGCAGGTCGAATAAGCAAAGGCGCGGTTCATGCTCATGTTGCGAACATGATGGCAGCTCTCAATGAATCAGAAGAGGAGCTTTTTGAGTATGTCCGCATCGAGCTGCCTGGCTTATTGGCTGAGATAGGTCAAATTCTGAGAACCTACGGTTCGGACTTTCTCCTCCTCACTCTACGCCTTACTGAACAGAAGGTGAGGAAGTATAGGTTTTAGGATGTCTACCTATGTATTGGTTGGTAGATGTCCAGACTTCTAATCAATCTGCAGGGAACTAAGAAACACCTAATATCAACTGAATAGTCCGCTCAAAGGGGCTATCTTACCAAGTTTAGATTGGCTCTAGTTAGGATTTCCTTAGTTGATAATATGGAATAAAGAACAGGATGAAGAACATTGCCATTATTATCATATAGAAATAAAGAAACCAAGCTGGGTAGCTCCCCGCGAGCAGTGTGATGATTCCACCAATTATTGCTACTGGAGTGTAAACAAATTCCATTTCAACAAGAATCTTTACACTCTTCCAATCTCCTGCTCTGAAAGCTAAAATCGAGGTCAGTCCAATACCTATGAGAAGGGCTCCATATGCTATGTTGATTGGATCTGCAGGTACAGTATGACCAACGAATGTGTTAAACGAGTCTGGTAATGCAAAGAGCCAGATTCCAAAGAACCATGCGACTAGGAAGTGAAGCAGGAATATGTATTTCAATATTGATGGAATTTCTTTCTCAGTTCCCACTACTAACCACCTCATTGCTAAATGAGTCAATCATGATTGTTTAGCTTTTCTTTAAATCTTTTGACTGCCATTGTAACAAACAATTCTGGTGCGTTATCCAACTCATTGATATCGCACTTGCATGCAATTGGATAGGTGAATATGATAATAGAATGGTATGAAGACGATCGAAGCAAGGTACGGTCACTCTTCGACACGCACAAACATGGTCGCGCAATCATGTTTCCCGCTCTTGATCATGGGCGAGGTCGGTTGTGGGCTAATTCTCTAGAAACACCTACAGTAGCAAGACTCCAGCTTGTAGTGATAAACGCACTTGCAGGAGATAGTAGTAGCCCTGATGCAGTGGAGCTAATACGAATGATTGAGCCCCTTCAGCTTGTCTTTGGTCCAGATGAAGAATGGAGTAAGATAATCAAGGATCTCTGGGGTGAACGAATAGGCGTTCAACAGAGAACGCTATTCTCACCAGACTCATTGGACCTGAATCATCTGAGGCAGCTTCGCGATGAGGTACCATCAACCTATATGCTTGAGAGAATGGATCTTGAAACAATAAGGCGATTGGACAAGCGAGAAGCCATGCATATACCAACCTTCTTTGGTTCTTCTGAGGATTTCTA
>Ga0180437_10004715_pt1 | contig 19170 bp, 14 predicted proteins | sample SS_ome_4_FD_132410 | JGI IMG/M metagenome (GOLD analysis project Ga0180437, IMG submission 132410) | Hypersaline lake sediment archaeal communities from the Salton Sea, California, USA - SS_3_D_1 metaG | ecosystem: Environmental > Aquatic > Non-marine Saline and Alkaline > Hypersaline >... | reverse complement strand
TAAACGGTTGATTATCATCCTTTTAATCTCGTCCTGATATGTTATCGCAAGTTGCTGCTCCGCATTCAAGGTTGGATACACAGACAACCGACGGAAAAGGTTAGGGATCATGTTTACGTAGGAATCGTCGTCAACATTTTGCAAAATAACCCTCGACGCATCTGCCATTCCTCCTTCGTAGGCATCTGGATCGTCGTCCAAATTTAACAGCAAGAGGATATAATACCCTTTCTCTGGTCCCGTGTAATAAGACGCGATATTTAGTGATCCGACCATTAAACTTATCATCCCCGACTCACCGCTATATTCATGAGTGCTGTACACTTGCATGAGCGTTTTATCCGTGATGGTAATTTCTTCCGGATATTTAGCGGTTATTTCGGTCCCTATTCTCTCGTCCCATTTCATTATTACTAATCCTACTGGCATTACATACCACCTCCTTTGATATCTTCGTTTTTCATACCTGACCCTGGTGTTGCTTTTCCTTTCTTACCTTCAATTCCTAGTATATCTCCTAACGACAATCCTAGTGCCTCCCATTTCTCTCCTAATAACTTCACCGTAAACTCATCTTTCGGAGGATAGATAAGCGATTCTCCAAGTTTTCCCTTGGATTCAATCGCTTTTCTTGCTGCTACGGTTTTCTTTACGAATGTAGGGATTCTTCGTCGTTGTACCGTTCTATATGTTACTAGACTGACAGCAACAGCAGTAATAGCACCTACTAGCATTAAGAAATAAAACATTGGCATTCCAGGGAATATCTCGATCATTCCAACATTAATTGTTATAGGTATATTTGCTGTAGTATAGTTATCCCTGCTAATAACAATTTGAGCGGATAATGGTGTTGGCATTAAGAATACATCACCAGGGATGTTTGTTATTTCTGCTACATAGACTCCTTCAGAAGAATCATATACAAATAGGAAATTTGTCCCTAAGAATGTCACATAGGCAGAACCTGATGGGATATCATCAACTATTTGTCCCGTGCCTGTATCTGTGATGCTTAATGTTATTGTTAAAGCGTTCCCTGAAACAACTGGATATATGTTTGCAGCTGAAGTGCTAAAAATTCTCTTTGAAATCGTTAAACTAATGGCAAAAGTTCTCTCAGCATAATTAGTCCCTGAGATGGTGAAGTATATCACATAACTTCCAACTTGTCGAGTTTCTGTATCAAAATCAAGGATGTAGATACCGTTGCCCATTCTAGTTATGTTAAGGGCGTATGAACTTTCTTCTATTTGATTATTATCATCAAATTTTATCCAATAGCTTTTAGCAAAACTAGTATCGTTTATCCCTTTGCCTGTTGCAGCCACAGTGTAATTATATGTATAGACTTCCTTGTCTCCTGAATACACATTAGATGTTATACTCCAATATTGGACAGTATACCCGTTTAGTTTTGTATTGACTGGAAGTATCGAAATAGTAAGAAGTATCTCTTTTTCCAAAAAGCCTTGTAGATAAGATGTTATTTTTATTGTATAACTCCCTTGGCTCGGAAAAAAACCACTTTCTCCTGTTTCTAATGTAAGGTTATACCACCCATTCGTTTCTTCGTCAAAATCTCTAATCGTGTTATTGATAGAATTTTCGTAACCATTAACTACATATGTGATGGTTGCGCCCTCAATACCTGAATATGGGAGTCCTGAGTGAATATCTTGATAATGAATACGAATGAAGACATCTTCTCCCCAATAGGCATTAACTGCCCCAGAAACAGGACCAGATAAGCTGGACGATAGACCCGTCAATCTAAACGATTTTGTGTCTTTTTTCGACGGATAACTCGGAAAAGAAGCCGTGATTTGTATCTCATAAGCTACATCTGCCTGAAACGATGAGGTAGTTCCGGGAATATAATTTGATGTATCCAGCGTTAATGAATATGGATCCCCATTTTCCGTGAATGTCTGGGTTCCTGCGCTTACTTGAGTTTGAGTTTCGGTCTCAACTATGACATAAGACACGGTCCCGCCGTTTATATGGTTCCAACCACCTCCTGTGTTATAGGTGAAATTGACATCAAAAGCAACTTGGTTGCCTATCGTTGTAATGTATGTCCCGTAAGGAACTTCTAATGCCGTTTCTATTGTAGTTGTTGAACTTACATTCACATAAACAGCATCTGCTTCATAAAATGACAGAGTGATGTTTGTCTTAATATCTGTCGGGAGATAATCTAAATCTATGCGATGATCAATGCTCCATGTAGTATTTATCGTACCCTGAGGAGTTCCTCCATATTTTACAGTAAATGAAATATTGCCTGTCGTTACGAGTGGATAATAGCGAATTATCGCTGTTCCGTTTTCGTTGGCTGATATGGTACCAATTAACACTTGACTCTGGTCTGTTCTATTATGGATGCTATAAGTAATCTGTGCTCCATTCATGAGCTCTTTCCAAACAGCAGATTCCGATCTTTGACATGTGACATTCAAGCTCGTTAATAAGACATTCTCGAACTTAGTTTTATTAATGTTTCCAGCGCCTACCGTGTTATCATTTAGTGTGACGGTTTTAGCCGTGGTAATTTGTAGAGGTGTTTGATCAATATAACCGCTTTCAAGATACGTGACATTTAATTTATATGTATCGGCAGGCATTCGCGTGAACGTAGTAAGTCCGTTTGCATCAGTAAGTTGAGATTCGCGATATGAGCCATCTGTAGCATTGTAAATGGTTACATTTGCGTAAGGTACGGGATTGGCATCAATATCCGTAACGTTTACTTCTATGCCGTAGAACTTGTTGTCCGAATCGTAGATGAAAAAGGTCTCTAATGGATTTTGTAGGGATTCAGATATATTATTGAAGTAGTCAATCCTATCGGTCGATGATGTTTGCAAGCTACCCGTTAGGCGATCTGCGTATTCCCAGTAGTCGATGTACAAGATATCATCGCTCCCTCCGTCAGAATTTTCAAAAGTGTTATTCGAACCATGTTCAAATTTAAGATAATGAGAAGTCGGGGAGGTCGAAGATGTTATGCTTCCTTTTAACCTGTCGCAACTCATAAAACTAGGACGGCTGAATGTATAGTTCCCCATAAAAAGACCTACAGCATTCCAAGGAGTTGAGGTATCTACCATCACGAGATAATCCTGTGCTTCGTTAGAAGCGGCCATGTTTGATTCTTCCTTTCCATCGAAATAATAATTTCCTTCATCGATGTCGTCACCTGATAGATTGTAATATCCATAGATTGCCGTCATTGTGTCATCTTCGTATCTGAATTCTGTATCAAACCAGATGCTTCTGTGAATATTATAGAGGTTATAATCGTAGTAAAAGGTAAAAACATCGCTTACATGCATGTCAAAGGTCGTGACCCAATCTACGGTAAATTTTGCCATTACATTATTGGTTCCAGCTACATTTGTTGTAATGGATTCAATTGTAGATTCAACTACAGATGATTTATAACTTTCGACTTCGTCTTGACCAAGAGCGATTGAATACATTGAAACTTCATCAATATATCCTTCATAATACACGTTATTCCAGTCAGGATCACGCCATGTAGTTGTATCTGGACCATGATGTGTACATCCTATTGCGAAAGCGTTTGTGGCTTGGTCCATATAAGTTCCGGTTGCAGCTTCCCATGGATCGTCATTATGACCTCCTGTACTTACCGAATTCGACTTATCGAACCAACTCGATCCTTGATCATTGTATATATAAACTTTAACATCTCCTTGTAAATAAGTGACGGCAAAGAAATTCCACTCGCCTTCTATAATGCTGGCGGTTGAATTGCCAAACCATCTCTGCGTCGATACACCCCCAGAATATTGATCGATATATAGGTGAATATAATTTAAGCCAGTACTAGCACCATCATGTTCTATGCCAATCTCAAGGTTATCATTGCCTGAATCTCCGGCTTTAGATAAAAAACAATTTTCAGTATTGTGATTGCTACGATCATCATCTAAACTAGTAGGTTTTATCCATCCCATAATCGTAAAATTTTCGCACTTTTCATCAAACCATGTCAAACCATCATAGCCAGATCCATCATTCCATGTTACCGTATCGTTTTCGCTTTTATCAAAAAATAGACAATCGCTTCCGTCTGGACCGCCTCCCACGTCCTGCGTGGGGCTTCCAAGAGAATGGGGATCAGAATCCTCTGATTCTCCGAATACTCCGTCGGGTTCATTATCCGAAGAATCAACAGCCTTATCAGCCTCCTCGAAGTGCAAGAGCAATTTCATCTCCTCCTTAATTTTTTCAGGTCGTAGAGAATCTGTCATATGAAAATCATAACCACCCATTTGTAATTGATAAACTCCGGAATCTGCTCCAGATTCAAAGATTACTTCATAAGGTTCTGAACCTGAAGGGGGATCCACGGTAACGGTTATTCTTTTCCCATCAGCGGTAGGAAAATTCTCTATGCTCATACCTGTCGAATAACTTGGAGCTGTAATACCTGTCATGTCATCGTTGTAATATAAGAAATAGGTAGAATTTGTATTTGCCGTAACATTTGCGATAAATGTAATTGTACAAGATTCAATATATTGTCCATTTAAAGTTTCATTCCATACTTCAATGGGTATTGGATCGCTCCATTCATCGTTTCCAGTGGCGTTAAATCTAATAAGTCTTGTCGTTTGCTGGTAATGCTCGTTCGTGCCAAAATTTGGAAAATAAACATCAACTGGTTGGTATCTATAAATACCTTCTACATAACCAATCCCATCATCTTCTTGCACTTTAAATCCTTTTCTATAACCATAGGAACTATCCCACCAATCAGAACTTTCGCCTAATGGTCCACTTATATAAGTAGTGCTAGAAGAATTGAGATCTCCATCTAGATTCTTTGAAATGTCAATTGTCATATCATGTGCCATCAAAAATATTGTTAACATCGAGGTCGTCGAAATCATCAATATTACTGCGATTGAAAAAAAGCTTTTCTTGTTAAATTTTGTTTTTTTCATTTTCATTTTGCAAAACCATTTTTTATAACATGTTTTTTGTTTTATATACTCAAAAGAAATTTTTGTATTAACATAATTATTACCCAATCGAGTATATAACTTTTTTTTATCTAAATTTATAAATGTAAAGAAATAATATATTAGGACTTTATAAATTTGTACTAAAGGAAAAATTTATATGAGGTAAAAATTACAAAATTGTTAAAAATAGGATGGAATACATCGTCTCGACTTTTTTACTAATCTTTTGTTAAATGTAAGAAAATTCTTCTTTTTTTCGGATTGTTGGGATTATCTATTACAAAATTTCCCTGAAATTTGGTGTGTTCAGTAAAGAGTTTTCCAATATCCTCCATAATATTGTTATTTTTTGGGTAAAATTGAAAGATCGCACTACACTTAGGTTTTAAAGCATTAAATAACGAATGAGCGAGTTTAATAAGTTTTTCTTTCATGAGATTATTGTTTTTCTCTCTATAAATCCATTGCAATGCTGAAATTGATATAATAGCATCCAAACATTCATTTCGAAGCGGTGTATGGCTCAAATCAGAAACGATAGGATTAAATTCCTTGATATCATAAATGCTTAAAAACTCATAGATGATGTCCAAGGCAATTACATCGTGTCCAATCTCTTTCAAATAAGCGGATGTAAACCCCGGGCCGCAACCCGCGTCTAGTATTAACGATCTCTCTTCTTTAAGCTCTAGTATATCTATGGCTCGAATCGTGATTTTTTCCTGAATGCGCATTATATTTTTTGATTTGGCATACCAAGAAAGAGTTTCACCTTTGAAATAATCTGAAACATTCTCATATATTTCTTCGGGCCTCTTGTTCTTCACAGTAAAATAAAAATCGTCGCTCAATTTATATAAACCGTCATTTATAGACTATTTTAAAATAGCAATCTGAAAATTAATATGTACTCATTTAAAATCATAAATTTTATTAGATTTTAATCATTTATTAATTCAAGCTGTTAAATGTCATACTTGAAAATTTTAAAATCGCTGTAATATTATGTCAGAAAAAGAAGAAAAATTACTGGTAAGAAAAGCAACCATAAATCTGAAAAGAAAATATGGTAGAACAAAAAAAATCGAAGTTGTAGAAAGAGATGCGTTCATTCCAGTAAAGCTTGAAAAAGAAATAAAAGAGAACATTTTAAAAAAGAAAGCAATTATTGCAACGGATATTGCTGTTAAGTACGATATTAGAGTTTCTGCGATAAAATTATTGTTAAAGCAATACGAAGAAGAAGGGTTAATAAAACTCTTAGATCCCTCGTTAAAAATGAAGATATACGTGCCCGTATAAAATTAATTACCTTTAAACGATTTATATCCTTTATTTTTACTGAATATTATAAATTAGAAAATAATTTAAATTTTTAATTCTTAATCCATAATAGTGCTCATGACGCTGTTATTAATCACGCAGATGTAGCCTAGCTGGTAAGACGCCGGCTTCGAGCGTACAAGTTTCAACCGAGAAAGCCGGTGCGCGTGAGCGCTCGGGGGTTCGAGTCCCTCCATCTGCGCTATAATCTATTTTTCCACATCTATTACAAGAATAAACCTTTAATATGTCTTTCATAGATATTTTGTGTAACATTCCGAGCAATGATATCTTTGTAGGTCTTTAGTGCTTCTGTGTATCTTGTTCCCATTTCTGCTGCGATTTTATATCCAACATGGAGTAATTGACGGAAATTTGGATTGTAATCCTCACAAGATAAGTTATGACGTAACGCGTTTGTAAAATCTTCCTTATCCCAACTTTTTACCTTCTCTGGGAGGGGCAAACGTTGTTTCTCAATATCAATCACAGTTGCATAGGGTGTGCATAATTCTTCATAACGACCATATGCTTTTACGTAGATTTCTTTAGCAATTTCTAACCCTTCTCCTCCAGCCATTGCCAAACCTATTAATTCCTCTAACCATGATGTTCCCGCTGTCTTCAAGTGAAGCCCCGCATCGTATTTTTTAAGAGCCTTATTAATCACACCATATATCGAGAATTTATCACTACCAGAATGAACGCTTAGCTTCAAGTTATCAGGTAAGGAGAATTCTTGTATGGCATGCTGAATAATGGTTAAAATCATTTCAAACTCTTCTCTAAAGTTATCAACATTGCCTACAAAATCCACGCCCTTGATGAACTTACCGTAAAATCTGGGAGCAATTGTCTGGATGGGAATCTTTTCTTCCGATATTGCGGCAAGTATGAAAAATAACTCAATTGGCGTTTGAGGCTTGCTTGTTTCATCCATTGATATCTCAGTGATAAAATTATTCTCACCCTTCTTCTTCACTATCTTGCGATATATTCTTCCCGCCTCCTTTATGGCAAGAAGATACTTAGTAGCTATAGCATGTAGAATTTCGTCAGTAACCAATAAACACTCGTTCAGATTTGATAGCCTAATTTCACCATTATATCTCTTAAATTTCTCAATAAAGCCCGTTATTTCTTGATCAGTTGCTTTCTGTCCAATAAAATCTGCCACATCAAGGGTAAAAAAATTGCAATAGTCGATAAACATATCAATATTAGAGAAACTCACATGATCAGCATCCACATAATAATCTCCATTCCAATCTAGCTCCTTTACTGAAGCTTGAGCTTCATTTAAAACATCGGCAGGCTTCGTTCCTATTATCATGTGTTCTCGATAGGATTTATTCCAAACTATAGCAATATCAAGATTATCTTCTTTAGCTTTAATTACTGCTTTTAATTGAGCCTTTCCTTGGCATCCAAACCTATCTCCAGTGCCAATTGAATATTTTTGTAATTTCATAGCAGTTAAAGTTCACATTCTATTATATAATTTGAATATTATAAAATGATCTAATTCTTGATAGAAAAAAAGGAATATGCAAGAGAAATCAAATTAGTTATTGAATAATCTGCAAGATGATATTTTCCATCTGCGGTTTTGCGGACTCAATCTTGTCCAGGATGTTAATCGTTTCTTCCAAATCAGCTTCGTCTTCTTCTATGATAAATAACAAGTAAAACGGTAGATTTCCAAAGGTCAAAACTTCTACAACCCCCGAAAATCGAGCGCCATTGTCAAACCTATCGGAAAACTCGTAAATATTCCTATTCTCTTCTATGATCCTTTTTTGGGCTTCCACATACAAGTCATATATTTTCAGCTTTTCGTTAATATGGAGGTGAGGCCTATAATATTCTCCAATAGTAATCCCGCGGGCGTCAAATAGAGAAATCAAAATTGCATTGTAATTCTTGCTAATTTCTGCGAACAAATGCGATACCATTTCCATTTTATCAAATAATAAAGATAATCCACTTGAGAAACTGTCCATTATTGTTTTAATATCGTAGATTGTTGTCTCAAAGAAGAAAATATCAAATTCCCGTGAGTATTTTGTTAAAGCTTGCTTTAATGTGAGGATTTTTTGATTAATTTCCCTTTCCTGAACGAGTTGAGGGTCAAATTTATGAAATAATATTGCGATAGGTGGATTTTCTTGGACTTCCTTGAAAAATATTAGGACCTGGTCAAGATAATCTATCGATTCAATATAGCGATCGTAATCTTGAGCATCAATGACATAAAATATTAAATCTGTACCTGTAAAATATTTATCTGGGTGTTGCAAGTAATCATTACGATATATCTCTTGTCCGCCAAAATCTAACCTTTGGAATTCCAAACCCAAGAAAGAAAACGTGTCCCTGTCTATTCTTCTCGTAGGTATTAAATTCATTACTTCCTCTTCAAATCCAAATCTTTTCGTAATGGCTGTTATGATGCTGGTTTTTCCAGCGTTATCTAATCCAATAAAAGCAAGTTTTTTCATGAATAATCAAGTCTTGATAGTGTAATTTTGATCTAAATTCTTAATGATGTTTTTCACATTTAAAAATTTCTACAAATCATTTATTGATGGAGGAATTAATAAATTATTTCTTTTAGAATGTGAATGAGTAGATAAATTTTTTACTAGCCGCCTGCAAGAGGCACTGAGATATATAGCTCGTCTCCATCATTGAGCTTTGTTTTATAATTTTTTAAATAGGTTATATTGCGACCGTTTACTAAAATTAACATTTGCTTATGTAGTCGTTTTCTGTTTTTACTAAGCATTCCATCTTCGAGCTTTTCACCATAATCTTTTACAAACTGCGAAATTATATCGCCAACGTTTTTACCTTCGTATTTTACTGATTTTTCCTTTAATTTTAACTGAAAGATGTTGAGTAAGTTTAATGTAACTTTAGCCATGTGTCATGACTCCTTAACATTACCTTAATATTGATAATATTCAAATAATTTTAATTTTTTCCATCTCTTGAATGCATTCAGTAACGAGTTTATTAAGGTCTAATGACTGATAAATCTTTTTTACTTCCTCTGAATTCATCTTTTGGTTTTTCGGCTTATATGGGCAATAATCCACCTTTTTAAAGTTAGTAGAAATCTTTTTAAGATAACTACTTATCTTATCTGGTTCTAATCCTATTAAAGGAGTAAAAACAGGATGATTAGTGAACAAGTAATTAAGAGCAATTGATTCCAACTCTACCTGATCAGGACAAAGCGAAATATCAACCAAAGAAACACCATCAGATATGGCCCTTATTCTAGTGAGATTTTTATCATCTTTGCTATTTAATATTTTACTCATTATGTCGTATCTTAATAGTCTACAGAGCGCGCAAGTATAATCTGCTACATTTAATTGTTTAATTACTTTATCCATTATTTTTTTAAATTTTATTCTTCTTACAGTGAATTTAAAAAAGGGGGTGAAGTTAACATTCTCTTTCCAGTTAGAAATCCGCGTTTCAAATGAAGCTTCATCTTCCATTAAATCAAATAATACGGGATAAAGCTCTGATCCCCTTCGCATCAGCATGAATGCTGCAAGCAAATCGTTCAACCTACCTATGTCCATGCAGGCAATCTTTTTACTTGTTTCAATTGGAAGTCCTCCCCAATCGCTATAGATAATGTCAGTAAAGATATAACTGAATTGATCTCGAACTTCTATGAAAATCTTCTTATCTGGATTACTCAGGTTTACCTTTAAGTTTACATTAGATTTTTGAAAATGGTCTATGATTGCTTGCCCTACCTCGACGGCAACATCTTTCGAACTATAATCGTGATCTCCAGATCTTTTTACTCTTAGCGCAAACGAATCTCCCTCGTGGATGATTCTTTCAGCTATCTCAATCGCTCTTTCAGCTATATTCTTCATCTTAGCTGATGTTCTTAACGCGGGACTGAATGAATATACCCCAAAAGTGAAATTCAATAGTTCGATTGCTTGCGGAATTTCCTCATTATTAAAAAAGAAATAAATTCTCGTTGAATCATTGCTTAGCTGATATTTGTGAAATGGAATTTCTTTACGACTTAAGGAGATCTTGATATTATTCAAGAGCGCTTTTATCATCCTAATTTTGATTTTAGTTGACTTCAACCAAATTTCGTTGTACCTGATAAGAATTAAATTATAGAGATCTAAATTCAAATATTCTTTCAATATAATCAACAATACTTATTTTATATCATCTTCCTTGAGTTCTACATCCGTTCCAATTATGGAAATGCTCTTGGCGAATATTCCTTCTGCTTGTTTAAAGTATTCAAGCGACCTCGATTCAACTTCTTTGATATAGTCAAGCAATTTCTTTTCAATATCTTTATCGAGCTCTGGAGGCGAATAATCTTTTAGCGTTTTTTCAACTATATCGCTGGCGACTCCAATTATATCTTTTGAACCTTTTTTGACCCAGGTTGACCTTCTCTCTCGATTAATCAATTTTGGAAGATACAATTCTTTTTTCATGAACTTTCGAGTATGCGCTTCTCCCAAGTAATTTGAACCAGTTTTGTTTGCAGTAGCGACTTTCTTAATAACTTCTAATCCAATTGTTTCATCGTTAACCGTCACGCCTTCGAGCGCTCTTTTCACGACACCTACTAACTCGTCGTCAATTACTAATAGTTCTAACGCCTCAACTAGCGTCTCTTCATAAGTTCCCGCACACGTGATGTAGTTGATTCCTGCTTGAGCTGCAAAGAAAAGCGTTTGATACCGCTCAAAACCGTTCTGTATGTCAAAACATTTGGAATCGGTTATCCCCCCAGGTCCGCGAGAAGGGATGTTATAATAACGCGCCATCTGAGCCATTCCTGTCGTGATCAAACCTGTTTCAATGGATCCTAATGCAGAATTACCCGTGCGCATGTCACCACAACAAGAGACCGTTCCAAAGAAAACTGGTGCTCCTGGATTGAATAATTGCCCGAGTACAATTCCACCAATAACTTCAGCGTTGGTTTGAGTTAAAAGGCCAGCTAATGTAACTGGTGCTGAAATTCCTGCTAGTGCTTCAGGAGCTATTATTGTAGGTTGTTTATATTTTGCGAACACTTCATATCCGTTCGTCATTATGTGAGGTAAATGTAAGGGACTAGTAGGATTAACAAAACCAACAAGTCGAGGGTTTTTAATTAGTTCTTCATCCCCTCCAACTACAGTTGATACCATGTTCATCATGTCTTGGCTGGCAACCTTACCGAAACACCCTAATCCATACGGTTTGCGAGTGTTTTTTGCCCACTGATAAATACAGTGAGCGTGAAGAGCCGTGTATTTGACATCACCAGGCCACACATCCACGTGAGAGCATAAAATGTGCTTTAAACTGTCGACAATTCGAATTTGCTTGATTGTATCAGCCATCACGGTCTTTCTCACGCCGCTCTTACGACTGGGATCGTATATTTTAACTGGAGTGCCAATTGTAGCAAATTTTGTACTCGTTGTATTAACCTCAAAGTTAAAGGATCCATCGGGACCATGTAATTTAAATGAACTTGGTACTTTCTTCATCTGCTCTTTAACTAATGATTCTGGGAGTTTAATAAAATTGGTTTCGTTATCAATTTCTGCACCGTGATTCACGAATAACGTCTTGACCTCCTTAGAATCTATTTTAAGTCCTACTGTAAAGAGTAAATTTAATGATGCTGAATTAATTGCTTCAATTTCGTCTTTTGAAAGAACTTCTAAATGTTTTATCTTCATTGTTATTGTTTTCCTCGTAGTTAATTATATGTTCAGTAAATTTTTAATCAATGAAACTGCCTCGATGGCATCGTCAGCCCAACCGTCAGCACCAATTTCTTCAGCCCAATCTACTGATGTCGGACTACCACCAATTACAACCTTATATTTATCTCTCAATCCTCTTTTATTTAGTTCATCAATTACTTCTTTTTGAAAATTCATTGACATCGTCAAGAGAGAAGAGAGCCCGATTACTTTAGCGTTTACTTCTTCTGCTTTTTCAATGAAGGCGCTTGCAGGAACTTCCTCACCAAGATTAAAAATGTCAAATCCGTTAGAAAATAGAAACGATGCAACCAAATCCTTACCAATGCTATGGACGTCTCCTTCCACCGTTCCTAAGACTACCTTACCAAAAGTTTTTCTTTCTCCTCCTTTTTCCTTGATCGCAGGATCTAGGATCTCGTCTACCACCTTTTTGACTATGTCTGCTGAACCAATCAAATCAGGTAGGAAAATCTCTTCTTGTTCGAACAATTCCCCGATGTATTGCATGGTGCTTCCAATGATTTTGAGCAATTCTTCTGGCGTTGCTTCTTTTTTTTCTAAAGAGGTACGACACAGTTCGATTAATTTGTCTTCGTCCCATTCTAATATCGATTCTTTCATTTCTTCTTCCAATGGCATTTTAAATCAAAACGTGGCAAATAATTTCTATATGACAATCTATTTAATACAAATACAATTAACAATTACTTGTAAAAAAGCTTTTATATAATTAATTAGCTAAATTTTAGTTGATAATGAAAAAATTATTAGAGTAAAATTTCAAACAAGGCGCTTAAAATGTCAGAAAAAAAGGAATCACTATCGCAAAGTGATGAAAAAAATCGTAAAAAGTGGGATGAATTGGAATTTGAAACTCAAATACTTCGTGCGGGCGAAGATCCATACCCAGAAACATCGTTTAGCATTCGCCTGCCGATCTATGCTACAAAATCCTATACATATTCTTCATTATCTGAACTGCTGGAAAACAATTATTACTATTCTCGTACTGAGAATCCCACGTTGTTTGCTCTGGATCAAAAACTTGCAACACTTCATGGAGGCGAAGCTGCTGTTTCCGTTGCGTCTGGAATGGCCGCTATTCATCTAGCATGTTCAAGCGTTTTTCAACATCGATTTGAGAGGATTCGGCCAAAAAAATTAAAACAACTCCTTCCTCAAGCACGACCAGAAGTAGTACGAAACATGGTCATTCACAATAACCTATATACAGGGTCGTATAGACTTTTTACTAAAATTTACCCCCAAATGGGCCTTGAAACAAAACGCGTGGATATGAGAGACCTCAACGAAGTTAAAAACGCAATTGACGAGAACACAAAACTCATATTTATTGAAACTCCCGCTAATCCAACAATTGATATTCTAGACATACAAGGGTGTGCGGATTTAATTCACGAAGTTGGGGGAAAGTGCGTTGTAGATAACACATGGGCATCCCCCGCACTTCAAAAACCTATTAAAAAGGGAGCAGATCTGGTAGTTGAAAGTTTAACAAAATATATTAATGGACATGGTGATTGCCTTGGTGGATCTATTATTGGGGCCAAGAACAACATTCGGAACATCCGCTATTTTTGGATGGAAACGCAAGGAGCCGTCTTAAGCCCGTTTAACGCTTGGCTAATTCTAAGAGGTTCAAGAACTCTCAAGATGAGGATGGATCGTCATTGTGCTAGTGCTTTGAAGATTGCGAAATTTTTAGAAAAACACCCAAAAATATCTGAAGTTATCTATCCCGGATTAGAATCCCATCCCGGATATGATCTTGCAAAAAAGCAAATGAAAGACTTTGGAGGTATGATTGGGTTTGAATTGGAATCTGTGGAGGCTAGCTATAAATTTGCTGAATTGTTAAAATTAATAAAGATAGGCGTTTCTTTAGGAGACACGACTTCTCTCATAGAATATACATCCCTCATGACAGGAATCGATCTCGCCTCATGGGAAAAGAGATTTATGCGAATATCCGATACTCATTTCAGGTTTTCCGTAGGATTGGAAGATCCAGATGATTTAATAGAAGATCTTGATCAAGCATTGAAACAATTATAAACGCGTTAAGTTAATGAATTTAATTTGAAATTCTATTAATTGATAAATTAGTAAAAAATAAAGAATTCTATTATTTCTTTTTAATCTAATTGCTTATCTATATTGTATTTACTTTCTCTGCTTTTTCTTTATGGAGTTCGATTAGTTTTACTTTAATTTCCTCTACTTTTGATTTTGTAAATGGATAGAAGTATAGACATATTAATGTAATTAATAATGCAATTGCTGGAAATGCATACATAAGCATTCTAAGGCCTATAATCTCGGTGATAGCACCAGTTGGGGTATAAGTCTCCCATGATACTTGAGTAAAAACCACACCAACTGTTAAAATTGATAAGATCATTGCTAATCTCATGAAGAAGTTTGTTATTCCAAAATAAGCTCCTTCCCGTCTTACACCTGTTTTTAATTCATCTTCATCAATAATATCGGCGACTATTAGGTAAATAAAATAAAGCATGCCTCCAAATCCAAAACCCATTGCTATTGCAACAACAAGGGTAAAGATGTATGAATCTATCAAAAGCAATGGAATTGATCCTATTATATAAGCAATAATAGAGATTCCATATGCTTTTCTACTCCCCAATTTAAGATCTAACCATCTCCAAATGCCCACAGTAAGGAGACCTACTATATATAGTACGCCCATGATTAATGAAGTTTCAAAAGGAGTGCTGTTTAGTACGTTCTTTCCAAAGATTTGAATCACAGTTCCAAGAAGAAGTAAAACATACTCATACAGAAAAAACATGATAGTATAAAGTACAAATGCTTTATTCTTCAATGTGTATTTTAAACTCTGGAAAAAATTAAAACTTTGTTTGTAATCCAGTTTAAATTCTTTCCGTTCAACGACTCCCCATTTTAGTGCGATTATCAAAGATATCCCAACAATTATTGATGTTATTATTCCATTCATAAGATAACCATCTAATGTTTCAATCTCTTCAATAAATAATCCTGGAACTATAGCTGCACAGAGTAATCCAATAACAGAGAGAATTTGTTTTATTGTGTTCACTTGTGCTCTATCTTTAAGAGAAGTATATAGTTCTGGAAAAAGAGCATCAAATGGTAAGGATACCATTGTATAAAATGTGTCATAGCAAAATAACATTATTAATAGGTATATGAATTTTCCAACATCATTATTTAATGGAGGCATCCAGATTATTATTTCTAATACAATAATCGGGATAGTTCCAAGCATTATGTATGGTTTTCTACGTCCCCATCTAGTATGTGTTCGATCTGAAAGATAGCCTATTAATGGATCATTAAAAGCATTCCAAAGAGTCCAAATTACAGCAGCAAGGATGTACCATGCAATCGGGATTTTTACCGCTGCAAAATAAAATGTAAACACCCATATATTAAAAGCACTGTTAATAAACCATTGGGAAAAGCTACCCATTCCAAAACTCCACTTCTGTACTGTATTTAATTCTTCCATTACTTCACCTTTTAAATTGCTTTTAAAATAATATACCAATTATCTATTACTTTTTTTTATATTTATAATTAAATCTTTTTTCACGATAAAATTTCAATATGATACTTGTTAATCACTTTCTTTTTCCCAGTTCGTAAATTGGTTTCACTTAAAACTACTAATCCGTCCTTGTATAGGTCAATCTCGATAAATGCTGCGTCGAAATGACTTCCGTCAAGGCTCCCAGCATTTGAAAAGATCGAGTTATCAATTTTCACATTAAAAGAGATGCTTGGAGTGCTATTGACAACAAGAGAAATTTGAGATCGGGCAAATTGCGAGAGTACATCGCCTGAATCCATTAATTCAGTACGCCACACGCTTAACGGTGTGGGGATTAGCGTGTGGAAGCAACTAACACCAAAAATTTTTTGATGGCTTAAACTTAAAACCTTATCAATAAACCTATTCAATTTCTTCCTGCCTATAAACCCTACTTTTGAGTCTGGAGTAGTAGAATCGATCCCTTGGAACAAGATCTTTTCATTTTCATATAATGGATTTAGCGAACCTATATACTTGGCCCATAGTGTCCACGCAGGGGGTTTAGAATCGGTATGACCAGGAACGATCAAGCAAGGATGATCAATGCTCTTTATTTTTTCTCGGGCGAGTTTAAATTCTTCTTTAAAAGAATTTCTTGTTAAATTTCCCGCGTGAATTACCAAGTCAATATCTTGAATCTTGTTGATTTTATCAATTGCTTTATCAAAATTCGTCGTGTTATTCTCCATATCCGTCGAAATCAAGGTGTTGCATAGTTGTATGAACTTACAATAGGGTTGTTCACCAGGTTTCACCTTGCGATGCGAATAATAAGTTAGAGTCCTATTAATTTCCATTTTAGATTTGGGTTCTAAAATCGGTATGACTTTGAAATTGATGTCTTTTCCTCTAATATCTATTATATTGTAGGTGAATAACTCGCGATATCTGGTTTTATTGCTAGAAAATGTTCCTGAATTAAAAATGTACAAATCTTTTTCGCTATTGCTAATTTTATATAGATTTGAAATATGCCTGTGTCCATTAAGCACTAAATCTGCCTTTGCATTAAGTAGCATTTCTAGCATATTTCCAGAATCGTCTATAGCAGATCGTTCCTTTCCAGTGTTCGGAATTGGAATGAGTTGATGGTGAAAGCACACGATCTTTATTTTATTACTGCGCTCAGGTTTTGTCAACCTCTTACTGATAGCGTCAATAGTAATGTGGTGAATTACTCCTCCTGGTAAATCTGGTTTTGTACTATCGAATCCAATCATGTAAATGTCCTCGTCCTCGTACTCGAAATGCCGTTTTCCAAACAGTTCCTCAAATAATCGATATCCCACGTTGAGCGCGTCGTGATTTCCAATTAGGTAAAAGATGGGTGCTTTTGAAACAGGATTGAATTTCTTACTCTGCTCAAACGCAAAATTGTATTCTAATAAAGTGCCACCGTGTGTTATATCCCCTAAATGTACGAAAGCCGTAACATCTTTTATTTTGTTGATTTTTTCAATTCCTTTATCAAAAACTTCTTGATTAAAGTCTGTACCTGTGGGTGTAATATGAGTATCAGATACAATCACGATTCTTTTATTAATATCGTGCTCTCCTGTCCTTTTAGCGTTTGTTCTAATCATAATTTTTATTCCTTTATTAGTTTTGATGGATTTCCCATGTATATTTTATTACTTTTTAAAATGTCGTCATAATTAGTGTAAGAATGGGCAGAAAGTTTTGCCCCATTTTTAATAACCGTTCCCGGTAAGAGGATACATTTTGCCCCGAGTACCACGTTATCTTCTATGACGATTTTTCTTAAAATTAACTTGTCCTGTTCAATTCCGAAGCTTAAGATAGTAGTCCCCCATCCAACGATGCAATTTTTCCCTATTGAAACAAATTCTGACGAGATCCAGGAATTATCACATATGCATTTCTTCCCGATTTTAACTCCAAACCACCTCAATGTAAAGCGATTTTTAAACCAGGGAAAAGGATTTGAAGCCGTCAGATAAAGGGGCCATTTTTTGACCAAATTTCTTAAGTTCCAGTAAAAATAATCTTTATCACGAATATCTCGCATGAAGATCCCCTCCTTAGGCGTGTGAAGTACTTTTACTATTGCTAAAAATAGGATTGAGATTAAAAGCGCACTAAATTGCAATATATATAGTAATAACAAGGCGTTAAAAGGTAATAGCAAGAAAAATATTCCTATAGTCCTTCTGTTCCACAAAAAAACATAGTAACTATATTCAAATAGGCTGCAAGGGATGAAACTAAGAATTATGATGATAATATAAAGAAACAAGTATTTTATCCGAATTTGCTCATCTACAGGGGTAGGAGAATCTCCTTTTAAACTAGCAGGTTGAAACATTTTTATTCATCACCGCCCTCGTGGTTATTTTTTTTGCTTTTTTTTGCTTTTTCTGCTTTCATTTGAGCTTCCTCTACAGATTGAACGGTAAATTCCTTGTCCACGGGGTTGCCAATATGGATTAGCTCTCCTTTTAATTCTTGTCCTATACTAGTATAACTATTAGCTCCTAAGATCGCTCCATCGTTCATGGTTGTCCCCGGAAATATGATTGTTTGGGGTCCAACAACGCAATTTTTTCCTATTTTTACCTTTTTAATGACAATTTTATCGTGATAAATCAAATGCGAGAAAATACAAATATGCAACGATGTCATGGTATGATCGCCAATTTCAACAAATTCAGGATCAATATACCCCTCATACGCTACGACATTTCTTCCTATTCGCACGCCAAAAACTCTATAACTTACAATATCTAACCAAGGAAACGGTAATGCTCTCATTATCCAAATGGGAAAATAAGCCGTCCAAAACCTACGATGCGTGTACTTCCATTCCTTGCTTCCTTTCTCAAATATTCCCTCCTTAGGAGCATGAATTCGATTTAATAACCTATATAATCCTCCAGAAAATAGAGTGACTGAAAACGCAAATAAATAAAGGTTCCCATAAATGTTTAGCGGAAGGAGTAACCATTCGAACCACGTTCCTTTAGGTTCTATAGGATAAAATTGATTCCCTGTCAACAAGAAATAAATATGATTTACGAACCACAGATTAACAACTAATAGGATCATGCCTCCAATAAAGAATTGTACAAGAATAATTAGCGAAAATGAAGTCTTATAAACACCAGATGTGGACAAGAATTCAACCTCAAAACTTGGATCTTCCGTAACTTCCATGTTTACTAACTCGAGACATTCATTCGTTTTTTTTCTATTATGGAAATGCTTTTAAGAATTACTAATTAGAGCAGTCTTCTTAACATTTATGGATGGCTTAAATATATAAAAATCAATTTCGATATAATCAATATAAAAATATAAATAATAATAAGTCAGTTTCATTATAAAAATATAATAATTAAAATATTACAACAAGAATTTATGGTGATATAGAACACATGACGATTGACTGGCATAAGGCTGAAGAGAAACCAGATAAAAAGATGAGCGTCGAAGG
>Ga0180437_10004712_pt1 | contig 19178 bp, 20 predicted proteins | sample SS_ome_4_FD_132410 | JGI IMG/M metagenome (GOLD analysis project Ga0180437, IMG submission 132410) | Hypersaline lake sediment archaeal communities from the Salton Sea, California, USA - SS_3_D_1 metaG | ecosystem: Environmental > Aquatic > Non-marine Saline and Alkaline > Hypersaline >... | reverse complement strand
GTTTGAATTCCCCGCTGCTTGCAGCGTGGGATGGATTCAAGGCAAAGTTATAATCCGCTTTATCAGCGAAGCAAAGCGGAGCTGACGTGATACCCTGCAGCTTGCTGCAGGGAGAGTTCATTAGAATTTTTTTCATGGTGAAGTAAAAAGAGATTAATAAGCTCCATCAACACTGTGTTGATGGAGCTTATGTTTAAATCTACTGAAAGATATAGGCCACTTACCCATCCTTAAGGATTGAATTACAATGAATAAACGCTACTCTCATCCTTATGATTTGTCAAGGGATCTGAATGGAAAGATCAGGGGGGACGCCCCAGCTCAATGCTCTTGGGCCCCAAGGGACGGGATCCCCAGAGGCGGATAAACCAGCCTGAGGCTGGTAAATCGGCGCTTCGCTTCGACTGGCGCGATAGATAGAGGACAGAGAGCGGGAAGCACAAATGCGACAGGTTATTAAAAAGAGAGAGTTCAAATGGATAGGTACAGCGAGGTGTAGACTTTTATGAAAGATATTTGAGAAAAAAGGCATAAAAAAGGGCATTGTCATCAGCTGTCAAGCTTTTGAACAATGCCCTGTGAGCGTATGGCTATTACGCCTTTTTGGTTTTTATCTTCTTTTTTTCTGCCTTCTTTTCCTTGACTTCTATTTTTTTGACCTCACTGATTTCGGCTTTTGGGAGCGTGAGTTTCAAAACACCATCTTTATAGTTTGCATCTAATTTGTCAGTTTTGACCTTATCGGGAACTCGAAAGCTCCGCTCAAATGAGCCGTAATGTCTTTCAATACGATGGTAATTCTCTTCCTTATCCTCAGTTTCCTTTCTCTTTTCCCCTTTAATGGTGATAATACCATCAGTAAGGGTTACATTAAGGTCTTTGACATCGATTCCAGGAATCTCGCCACTAATCACATATTCTTTCTCTGTTTCAGATATGTCAAAGTGAGGAACTACCATTTCCTCCTTCTCAAAAAGGGTAGGAAACTCAAAATCAAAGAATCGGTCAAAAATATCTGTGTCTGGAACTATCGGCAGAAACCTTCGTCTTGTCGGTACTAACTGTAACATTCTTGTCATGTTCGACACCTCCTTTCTCACGTTATCAATCTTGGTGTTAATAGTAATCATTCTTAATTAGAATGCAAGTATTTGAATAAATTTTTTTTATTTTTTTTAGAAAAATTATGCATTGATGGGAGTAATAGTGTCCCAGATGTGAACTTATAGGTATAAGCTAATGACTCATAGCTGGTAGGGGAGGCAGGTAAGAAAGATTGATGAAAAAGAATAAGAATATCCCTTTATGCTACATCGGATAGAGCGGGAAAAATAGTATGAAATACCGTGCATTTTCGACATGATTCCATTTTCTCACGCCAGGTTTCTTGTGCGTGGCCATGGCATATGGTTCCATTAATAAACCAGCAAACGCGTCCACTATGAAATTCCCACGCAGGGCAGGTTTTCCTGATTTTCATGTGGCATTTTTTCATAACCCAGCATGGCTTTCGCTGCTTATTTCGATTCCGAATCATAGCAAAAAGAAAGAGCATCTGTCGTTCTATATGCACCGGAATATTTCTCCATCCCTGTTCAAAGCTCTGAATGGCTTTTAGGGAAGTGCCGAGCAGTTCTGCCATTTGGCTTTGTGTTTTTCCCAGTTGGCGTCGAATGAAAGAAAACTCCTCTTTATCCACTAACATATACCTCCATTTTTTCGTATTTATACCACGATGTGGTGAATGTAAAGAAAACTTTGAAAAAGAACTTGACAAAAATAGCAAAGGTCTTATTTTTTAGGGTAAGGAATACCACAGTGTGGTATTATAAAATGGGTTGTTTGATTACAGGCAAACCGAAAAATCATAAGTTATGGAGGTAGGAAGATGAAAAGATTGTTCGTAGTATTAGGAAGTGTACTGCTCGTCTCTGCTCTTGCTGTACCCCTATTGGCACACGGTCCTGGTTTTACAAGAGGCCCGCACATGATGGGACCCTGGGGGACCGATTCAGAGTATTGTGGGCAGTATGACAGAGGATACGGAAATGTGACGGAAGAGCAACGAAGCAGACTTCAAGAGCTTGACCGAAAATTTTATAACGAAACCGAACCGATACGAAATGAGATTATGACTATGTCGCATGAGCTGAATACCCTCCTCAATAGCGCTGACCCTGATCCTGAAAAGGCAAAAGCGCTTCAGAAAAACCTCAGTGAGCTTCGAGAAAAGATGGATGAGAAGAAACTTACCTATACACTCGAGTTACGCACAATTATTCCTGAGTTGCGGTCCAGGCACAGGTATGGATGGGGCCGCAATCACAAGAGAGGATACGGTTCAGGTATGTATGGTTCAGTGAGCTGCTGGAGATAACAAACGTCATGGGGGTGAACGGTGTGTCGCCCCCTTGATATAGCACCCTGTGTACTTTTTGTCAGTCAGTGGATCTGGGTAAGTATGTTGAAGACTCATCGATTAAAAAAAGTGCATTGACAAATGATTGTTGATACGTATCCTAACCCATAGGAATTGTAAGTATACAAAGGAGTGAAACATGGCACAAGAAAAAGGTTTGGTCACCAGCATTACCGAGGATGGGTGGGCGCAGGTGGAAACCGATAGAAATGATGGGTGTTCTCATTGCGGTTCATGCCGTGTCTCGTTTGGATGCAATTCCGAGATTACCATCAAGGCTATAAACAGGGCTGGGGCAGAAGTGGGTGATCTGGTTTTCATACACCTCAGCTCAGGTACAATAATGAAAAGTGCTGCAATTCTCTATTTGATACCAGTACTAGGCCTGATTTCAGGGGCTTTTCTGGGTGAGGGTTTAAGCATGAGATTAACCGTTAGTGAAACGAGCGCTATTGCACTCTTAAGCCTTGCCGGTTTTATCTTGGGTTTTATAATAACAGCCCTCATATCCAGATGGATGTCAGCTCGGCGAACGCTTAGCCCCATCATAACCCGTATCATACGGCGGGGACATATGGCCCCTGACTCTTCTCCAACGCCTTCAATAAAGAGTCTATAGGCTCCCGCTCGGTGTCTGGCGATGCCGAGTCATAGACCTTCCAAGACCACTCAGAGGCACACCCTCACCAAAGAAAAACATATTGCAACATTTTAGCTCTTTGAAATTGCCTAATGAATGAAGGCACCCTGTAAAGATGTGTGCTCGTCCTTGCTGGCAGCCCATTCTGCGTGAAAAACCTTGATATCTTTTGAAATTTAAGGCATTATCTCGAAAAAAAGGGGGGTGGAACAAATGCCAGTGATAACCATATCCAGAGAAATCTATAGTGAGGGAAGCTATATCGGGGAGAAGGTTGCAGAGGCTCTTGGCTACCATTTTGTAGACAAGAGCACGATGGAAAAGGTGTTTGCAGAGCACAGCATTGTTCAGTTAAGCGAGGTGTATAACTCTGGGCCGGGATTTTGGGCACGCTTTGACGATATGAGGGCCACAACGGTCAAGTTTTTAAAACAGGTAATTCTTGCCTTGGCCAGCCACGGTAACATGGTGATAGTAGGTCGGGGTGCCTTTGCAGTGTTGTCTACTTTTACGGATGTACTGAACGTGCGGGTACAATCCCCTTTCCCTGTGAGGGTACGGCGGGCTATGAAAAAGAGGGAATAAAAGACCGAGGCAGGGCCGAGGCATTGCTCAGAGAGTGGGATAGAGAGCGTGACGTCTTTGTCAAGACGTTTTACGATATTAGCTGGTACGATGCAACAGCAGCCAGTGCATTTGACCTGGTAATCAATACCGGCAAGGTGCCCCCTGATGTGGCGGTTACCTGGATCATCCAGGCATATACGGAACTGAAGGAGAAAAAGCCTGATAGAAAGCTTACTGTCGGAACCATAGAGGTAGATACCGCTCTGGCCAACGCAGTTTCCGAAGTGTTGGGCTGTCATACCATCCATTAGAAGGCATTCTGTCAAGAAAGCCTTACTTCTCTATGTGAGATGTAAAACTTTTCGCTTGGAAATGTATCTTAAACAAGGCCGTAAAAGGGCCAAGGCTATGCTAAAAAAACCTATTCTTCTTATTCAAATTGTTCTTAGCATTTTCTGCACCACCCCGTTTCTTTTTGCTGATGAAACTGAAAAAGAAGTCTTCCAGCCTCGTATGATCTATGAATCTACAACGTTTTCACAGGGATCCAATACGTATATCACAGTAGGGATTTGCGGACTGAGCGGGGATACTACCTATCAGATTGGGGGGAGTTACGTCACTCCATCTGGGAGCGGCACCCATCATTTTCCAATAAGCAAACTAGAGTTTCCTTTAGATATATGGATGATTTCTGTTGAAGAAAGCAAAGAGTTCGCAAATAAAAATTTAAAGGTACGGGTAGGTGCAAAAAAGAATTATACACGTGATGCAGGGAAAATGGAAGATTCAGACTGGTTGACTGCAGCGAATCCATCTCAGCTAGATGTATATTCCCAAAGCGATGCATTCCTTGATGCATTAATACTTGATATACATGTTTCCTACAGGTTTTTTGAAAGGCCACACTGGTCACTTATTGCAGGAGTTGGATATAGTTACCAGAACTTTGACTACGAATGTAAGCTTAACCGACAATGGTCTCCCTCTGGCTTGTCAGGATATGATTACATAGGAACTGGCAGTGTAGATTTAACATATGAAGTGACCTATTGCATTCCGTATATTGAAATCGGAACACAGTATACATTCAACAACAAATGGAGCCTCGACGCGAGCCTCGGCTACTCGCCAATTGTTCATGCAGAAGATTTGGATGTCCATGTGTTACGGGCCAAGGTTTCGGAAGGAGAATCCGATGGAGATGCTATCTTGTTTTCACTAAAAGGGCGGTATACTGTTTCACGAGGTTGGTTTTTCGCTCTTCAACTTGATTATACGTATATCAATACAGATGGGAGACAGAAACAATATACAGATGGGGCATGGAATGCAACAATCGACCAAGAGATAACAAGTGAGCAGCTGTTTGGTATTTTATCCGCAGGTTATACATTTTAGATACTTTTCTTTTAGACTGTAAAATTAGATAATTATTAAATATATTTAAAGTAAATAGTTAAATTATTATTTTATGATGATCACCATTCTCACATTTAGATAATGCGGATTTTTTTATATAAATCAGGCCTTCTTAAAGAGGATGGGCTTTAAAGCTCACCCTTTTTTAGGGTGAAGAAAACCTACCTGTAGAAAATCCCGCGAGGGGGTCCCGCAAAGCGGGAATTTCACAAGGTGAATCGTGTTTTGCAAGGATTTTAGTGCTGCGGAAAGAAGAATAACAAATGAAAGATTTCAAAGGGTGTGCAATGGAAATAGCACGAGAAGCAGGGATTTTTCTCAAGAATAAGCTTAATTCAGTACATATAATAGATTATAAGGGAGAGATTAATCTGGTAACAGAAGTAGATAAAATCTCTGAAGAGATGATCACATCCAAAATAAATACCCTGTTTCCCGATCATGATATCCTGTCTGAGGAATTTACCCATATAGATAGTGGATCTGATTTCAGGTGGATTATAGACCCTCTTGATGGAACCACTAATTATGCCCATGGGTATCCTTTTTTTTGTGTTTCTATCGCACTTGAAAGGTTAGATACTATGATTGTAGGCATTATTTATGATCCTATGCTCGATGAAATGTTTGTGTCAGAAAAAGGGAAAGGGGCATTTTTAAATAACAGAGAGATCCATGTGTCGAATACTCGCGGAATAATCAAAAGCCTTTTAGCTACCGGATTTCCGTATGATATTCGGGAAGACAGACAGAATAATCTGAATTACTTTAATGAAATGATCCTCAAGGCACAAGCTATTCGAAGGGCAGGATCAGCAGCATTGGACCTTGCCTATGTTGCAGCAGGGCGCTTTGATGGATACTGGGAACTCAAATTAAATCCCTGGGATATTGCTGCAGGATGGTTGCTCGTAGAGGAAGCAGGTGGGATTGTAACAGATATGAGAGGTAACAACTATTTCCTTGAATCTCCTTCTATTTTAGCATCGAATGGAAAGATTCATAAGGAGATGATGGCTGTTTTAGAGAGTACATCCACTATTTAATGATCTTTGTTATCTTTTCTGCCTTTTTCTTAATTGCAAGGCCTTTTTTGACCACCGGAACTTCTTTCACTACCTTTTCCACCAATGTGTTTTCTATGGACGTTCCCTCTTTGTGTTTTTCCTTTGAGCTTTCTTTGGCATCATTCGGGGTTATATCCTGTTTCACCTTTCGGAATTCCTTTATAGCACCTCCGAGCCCCTTGCCAATTTCTGGTAATTTCTTGGCACCAAAGATGAGCACAATAATTCCCCCAATAATAAGCAGCTCTGTTGTACCCAGGCCAAACATTGTTTTATCCCCCTATTTAGTTACATATATCGGAATTTTTGGCACGTATCACAATTAGTGTAGTTTTTTTAATTTATCAATCCCTTAATTCCTCAATTATTTTATTAATATCCCAGTCGACTAACAATCGCAGCCTTTCGTTTTGATTTTTGTTTCGATAGACAAGGTATCTATTTTTCAGACCATAAAAGAAAAGATCTCTGGTTAATTCGACATCCTGTTTGCAATAATGAGTTAGTTTTTCTATTTCACCTGCCTTAAACCATTCCAAGGCCTTGAGTCCATTCGCTGATTTTCCTTTATGAAGAGTTTCTTGAGCTAGATGATCAAGGCTTAGCCTGTATCCAAGCCTATTATAGATATCATCAAGTATATCAAATGTTGGTATGGTATGTAAGTCGTGGCTCGTGTACGGTGCAAGTACTGCATAATCAAATCTTTTGCAATTAAAGCCAACCACAAGATCGGCTGTGGTGAGCTGTTCAATTAACGCATCTATGTGATCTTCTGTGAAGGTATAGAAATGTTCATCCAGGCTATCAAATACTACAGCCACAGACACCATCATTAAATGTGTATTCTGCCAACCACCTACGTCTTCCGCTGACTTCTGCGTCTCTAAATCAAAATAACAAATCCTTTTTTTATCCACCACTTTAGCGACCATTTCGTTATGTACCGGAAAAAGAAAATCCTTTTTTTCCTCTCCTGCAATAACAGGAATATCTGACAAAGGTATCACGCCTGTCAGGGCCTTTAAAATCAGTAACGCAGCGTTTTTATCTAAGGGCTTATTGCCTGAACCACACTTTGGCGAATATATGCATGAGGGACAACCCTGCTCACAAGGACAGCTTTTAATAAGCTCCAGGGTCTGACGTAACAGATCCAGGATTATATTGAAACCCCTCTGTGCAAGCCCTACACCCCCCGGATAGGAATCATAAATAAATATAGCTGATTTTTCTACCTGAGGATGAAATGGGTATGATATGCCTCCAAGGTCATTTCTATCACATAATGCAAAGATGGGAAAGAGACTAATGGCTGCGTGTTCTATGGCATGAATGCCCCCCATAAAGTGATACCCTTTATCGTTCACCATTTTCTTGATGCTATCCTCAATAATGACCCACAGCCCTACCGTCTCAAATGTCTGGGAAGGAAGCTCAAGCGGGAATATACCAATCAATTCCTGGCCGGGGGTCCTCCTTTTCTCGTAGCCGGTTATTATTTCCGTCACTTGAAGATTTCCGAGTTTCACAACAAATTGCCCTTTTGGCTGGCTCTTGGTAATCTTGATAATCTCGGTTTCTTTTTCCGATCGTATCCGGGTGAAATATTTCAGTTCTGTGTGTTGCGCAATAATGTTTTTTTTGCCGATCAGTAACTTCTCTATGAGATATGGGCTGGCCCTATGAAGATATATTGCACCTGGATGACACTCCTTGAAGGCTCGTATTCCATCGACGGTTCCTATCGCCTTCCCTGTATTGGCATCAAATATGGTGTAGCTTTCACCAATTGAGCGTATGTTTACCCTCAGATGTGGCCTTTTTTTCGTCGCAAACCATATATGGTTCCCTTCGCTCGTCCTGCTAAGCTCTCCAATAGATTCTAAGAAATCACAATGACCACTGAGATCATTACGCCAGAATTGGCTATCTTGCAAGGTGAGAGGGTTTTCTGCCGCTGCGCAGGGTAAATGGGCCCTTATAATATGGGCATTGTCCGGGTCAATGACTGCGGCTTCAAAAGATTGGTCAAAAAAGGAAGCCGGGTGTTTCATAAAGTATTGATCCAGGGCATCTTGATTGGCAACAAGGATTACCAGGGAGTCTCTTCCGGAGCGTCCTACTCTTCCCCCTCTTTGCCAGGTATTAATAATGGTTCCCGGGTATCCAACCAATATACATACATCCAGATACCCTATATCAATTCCCATCTCCAGGGCACTTGTCGATATAACACCAAGGAGGTGTCCGCGTGTGAGCCTTTTTTCAATCAAACGGCGTTCCTCAGGTAAAAATCCAGCCCTGTATGAACTGACCTTATCTGTTAAATCTGGGGCCAGTTGTTTGGCCCACATATGAATGAGTTCGGTGACTTTTCTGGACTGGGTAAATACAATGGTTCTGAAGTGAGCGTTGAGGCATTTAATAAATAATTGTGTGGCTAAAAAATTGGTACTGGCCAAAGGATTGAGAAACATAAAATACTGTCCGGATTTAGGAGCACCGCTGTGAGAAATCACATCTAATTTTTTATCTATGAGGTTTGTACCAAAATCATGAGGATTTTGGATAGTGGCTGAGGAAAGGATAAATTGTGGTGTGGTATTATACAGAAGGCAAATTCTTTTTAATCTTCTTAATATTTGGGCAAGGTGTGAGCCAAAAATTCCCCGATACGTGTGAACTTCATCAATAATCACAAAGGCCAGATTAGAAAAAAATTCAGTCCATTTGTCGTGATAGGCAAGAATGCCACTATGGAGCATGTCGGGATTAGTCAGGATGATATGTGGAACCTTCTCCTTAATCCTCTTTCTGTCACCTGTTGATGTATCTCCATCATAAATGGCTGCACTGATCTGGATTTTTTGGAGGCCAGAGGTAAAGTCATGGAGATTTTTGAGCTGATCCTGCTCCAGGGCCTTAAGAGGAAAGATATACAGGGCTCGTGCTGATGGTGTTTTTAATATTGTCTCAATGACACCAACATTATAGATAAGACTCTTACCACTGGCGGTAGGGGTAGATATTACTATGTCTTTGCCCTCTTGTAATTTTCCGATGGCCTCGGTCTGGTGAGCATACAGTGTTTCGATATTACATTCCCGAAGGAGATGTAAAACGTTTTGAGAGAATATTGGTATGTGATCGTATTGTGGATCTTGTTGGGAAAGATAGCGATGATAGACTATCTGAGGGCCGAGATCCGGTAATTTTTTTATTTGCTCAACAAATTCTGATAATTGCATGTGCCTGATGGTTGTAGAAGGTTTTGATTATCTACAATGTCTAACATATTTTTCCCAGGATTGTAAGATCAGTTACTCGTAAAGGAAAATTTATTCTGGACAAATTAACATATCTCTTTTATTTTACACCATAAAGATTTGTTGAAACATTTTCCAAGCATTTCTTGTGGTTTCGAATAAGGTTTGATACATGGCCGAAAAGAAAAAAACACCTCCAGTCGTTCATCTATCGTATTCAAAAGGTGAACTAATAATAAAAGAAGGAGATTATGGAATATCAATCTATAAGATCCATAAGGGGTATGTACGAATCTTTAGAAAGTCAAATAATACTATTGTTCCCCTGGCTACCCTGGGCAGAGGAGAGGTTTTTGGAGAGATGACATTTTTTAATTTTCTCTTAGAACCACGATCCGCATCTGTAGAAGCAATAGATGATGTTGAGCTCGAAGTCTGGCACCCGGTACGGCTTGCTGAGGAATATAAAAACATGCCTGCTATGTTACGGTATATTACTCAACAGAGCCTTCATAGGTTGCTAAGGATGAACAGGGTTATTGATGAATTAACTGCGAAGAAAAAGCGAGTCAAGGAGGAACAATTAGCAGCAGAGAAGAAAAGCAATAAACGGAGATATTACCGAAAAGATTTTGATCAGGAATGTAGTTACCGTTTAGCAACCCATTCAAAAAAAGTACCCTTACATGGTGTTATTAAGGATATAAGCCCTATGGGTGTAGGGATGGAGATAAATGCGAGAAATACTATGAACGTGAGTCATGAGCCTGGAAATCAGCTGAAAATCAGCTTTCGGCTTCCTTCAGGGAGCAGTATCAATGAAGTTGCCATAATAAAATCAGTGAAAAAAAGTAAGGTTCCCGGATATCTTTTCTTGGGGCTGGAATTTAAAGATATTAGTAAAGATGCGTTGAAGCAGATAGGTTTTTTTATGATGTCGTAGAAGGGATGAGCATGTAGATGGCTATAGACAGTATCATATATGTATATGTTGTGAAAGAAGAGGTTATTCAACCCAATGTTTCGATAATAGAGGAGGGTGCGAAAGGGGATTGGCTCTTTGTTGTGTTGAAAGGGAAGGTCAAGGTTAAAAAGCGCATCCAAAAGAGGTTAGTAACAATAGACACCCTTGGGGAGGGAGCTATCGTAGGAGAGATTCCTTTTTTATTAAAAACACAAGACAAATTGCGCACCGCATCGGTAGTATCAGAAGGGGTGGTGAAATTGGGTATTTTGGACAAGGAGAGACTGGAAAAGGAATATGAATTATTATCGCCACAGTTAAAGAGCTTAATTAAAACCCTTGTATTACGATTGAAAGAGACAACTAAAAAGGCCAGTTTATTAGCTGCGGGGCAGTAATAAATGTGGCATTGAGAAAAATAGATTTTTTTAAAAAGGAAATAAAAAAATAACATGAGGAGGAATGAACGGAATGTCATTCCTCCTCAAATTTTTTAAGGCTCGACTTTTATAAGCATAGCGTCACCTTGGGCAGAGCCAGAACAAATACCACATATGCCAATTCCGCCGCCTCTTCTCCTCAGTTCATAGGCAAGTGTCATAACTATTCTTGCTCCAGTTGCTCCTATAGGATGCCCGTAGGCAATAGCGCTTCCGTTCACATTAACCTTGGCAAACATCTGCTCCTTGGTGAGTCCAAGAATTGTTCGAGCGCTGACTAATACAACAGCGGCGAACGCTTCATTGATTTCGATAAGATCAATTTGGTCAATGGCCATATCATTCTGCTCTAAGACCTTTTTTATGGCCAGTCCCGGAACAGTGGCAATATCCTTTGTCGGCTGAGAGACTTCAGCATAATCTAATATGGTGAATAAGGGCTTTAAACCACATTCATCTGCCTTTTCTCTGCTCATCAACAGACATACGTCTCCTCCATCATTGATTCCCGGGGCGTTTCCGGCAGTTACGCTTCCTGCCTGTCCAGTAACTGTGCTTCTGTGTCCAAAAACAGGGGGTAATTTTGCCAGCCCTTCCATTGTAGTATATGGTCTGGGTGGTTCATCTTTGTCAATAATAACCACCTCTTTACCCTTTTTGGCCTCTACTGGAAATGTCTCATCATCCATTCTTCCGGCCTTCATGGCCTCAACTGCTGCCATCTGTGAATGACAGGCCCATTCATCTTGCTCTTCACGGCTGAAACCAAATTCATCACCGACCTCTGAGCCGTGGATTGCCATATGTCGGTCATAGAATGGGTCCCATAAGCCATCATATACCATCAGGTCAAGTGCCGGCCGGCTTTTAAGTCCCATTCGTACACCCCACCTCATTTCTGTGAGGGCATACGGGCAATTGCTCATACTTTCCTGTCCACCGGCTATACATATCTCGGCCCTTCCCAATTGAATCATCTGGGTTGCTAGGTCAATGGTTTTAATTCCAGAAGAGCAGACCTTGTTGACAGTGATAGTAGGGACCGATTCAGGAATTCCTGCAAGTATTGAAGCAGACCTACCAGGAACCTGTCCACACGCTGCTGGTACAACCTGTCCCATAAAGATGTAATCGACATCCCTTGGCTTGACCTTGCCGTTGGTTCGTCTCAGGACTTCCTGGATCGCCATTGCCCCAAGTTCCATGGCTGTAAAATCTTTAAGGACTCCTCCAGATCGACCATAGGGAGTTCTGCATGCCTCTGCTACCACAATTTCTCGGAAGTTTTTAAATTGATTTGTTATTTTTCTTCCCATAGTTGAAAAATCCGGTTTTCTTCTGCCATATTGTGCAACTGGTGCGTCAGCATAGATGTCGGTCATTTTTCTTTCAACTCTCTGCGGCAGTTTTTCCATATGTATCTCCTTTTATTAGTGAATAATTAACTTTAAGAAATCATTTCAATATCCTTAATTGCTTGGAGTATTATATCAAAAATATCTTGAATATCTTCTTCTTCCACACAGGAGAATGCTATTCGTATATCCGTTTTACCCAGTGAGATTACTCCAACACCATATTTGTTTAAAAGATGAAGTCGTAATTCTTCAGCATGTACTTTCTTTAACTTGAGACACATAAAATAACCTGAATTAAAAGGATAGACATCCCAGGCCTCATAATATTTATTATTTGCAAGTACTTCTTTAACCCGGGTTGCCCTTTTGCACATAATTGCAAATTTTTCTTCCTTCTCTTTTTCATAGTTTTTTGAGCTAAGTGAGCCAAGGATGATAGATTGGCTCAGATGAGGACTGTTTGATATACTGCCCCTGACTGCACCCGCAGTCTTTCTCTCCAAGGCATCATAGCAGTTGTCGGAGTTACTCTTTATTAACCCGCCATAGGTAATAAACCCCACCCTTAGTCCCCACACATAGTTTTCCTTGGTTCCACCATCCAGTTTTACTGCCATTATCCTTGAATGAATTCCGGCGAGTAATGCAAAAAGAGATTCCTTCATTGAATTGTCATCATAAAAAAGCCCAAAGTAGGCATCATCAAAAAGCACTACAATGTTGGTGCCTTTTTCTGCCAAATTAAGCAAAATCTCGGCAATTCTTTTTCCTTCTTCCTTTGTTGGCGTATATCCTGTGGGATTGTTAGGGAAATTTAACAATACCACAAGTTTTTCCCTTCCTTTCGCTTCCTCACGGAGGCTCTCTTCAAATGCAGTGAGATTGAATCCCCCGTGTGATGAAAAAAGCTCATAATTTTTAATCTGTGCACCATGCAAAACCGTTAGTATCAAGGTATAGTTTCCCCAGATCTTATCAGGGAGCAGCACAACATCACTTTCATCGATCCACATCTCAGCGGTAACAGAGATGCCGTGGGTTATGGCATTTGTTACGATTGGGAGGCTTATTTTCTTACCAGCGAGTGAGGGGTTTTTGTGGAACATTAGTTGCTGCCAGGTCTCTCTGAGCTTCGGTATGCCAAAAGAGGGTGCATAATTAAGTGATTGTTGAGGCGGCAGGTTTATATATGACATGATCGAAGGAAGATGCATAGGCACTCCATTTTCTGTGGCGATACCTACTGTAGCATTATATTTAAATGCTTTTTCCTTGGCCTCAGCGCCTTGCGAGAGAATGCCTTTGGGAAAGTAAAGATTTTTTCCTTTAGTCGATAACATATCATATATATGGGGATTGGCTTTTTTGATACTCTCATTTAATTCTTGAGCAAGGGGGTTCATTATAAGTTCCTCTTTTTATTGTTTATAAAAGGCTACCGCTCCATATCCAACTACTCTTTGGGTTTCTCTGCGGCCATGGATGGCTACATCACCGCTGTTTGCATAGTGAAGTATCTTTACTGCATCTCCTCCGAGTTGTTTGACAGTCATCATTACTGTTACCACTGAACTCAACCCGCAAAGGGCAGTAGAAAGGTTTGGTATCCCTTTGTTACGTACCTTTTTCTCTGAGGCGAATACCAGATTTGGATCGCATTTCCTTATCAAAGAAAGGGTATTTCGGTCAACATTATTTGCGTTGCTGTAGTTTGGATAATGGGACATATCGGATGATGCCACAAAAAGGACATTTCTTTTTTTCGCAATCTCTACAAGGGCCTCACTGATATTTTTACAATGTTTAAGGGATAGGGGACCCATTACAATAGGGACGATATCGAATTTTTTTAAAACCCTTTGCAGAAAGGGGATCTGTGTCTCTACAGAATGTTCCATTATATGGGCCTGCTCAACAAAATGAAAAGGTTCCCCTATGCTGAGAAGGGAGGTAACAATTTCTTTGTTTACTTTTACCTTTCCCAGAGGGGTCGCATAGGCATCCCAGTTTCCTACTGATGCGCCTTTGAGATATACACGGTGGCTTGGACCAAGAAGTATGACTGTATCATACTGTGTATCCTTGATGTGCCTGTAAGAATATGCAGCTACTTGACCTGAGAAAACATATCCTGCATGAGGTGACATAACGCCTAAGATTTTGCCTGTTATTTGTTCCTGTTTGACATTTGAAATGAAATCATCGACTGTTTTTATGAGTTCTTTTCTTTCTTTTGGATAGAAATAACCAGCCACTGCAGGTTTTCTTACCCTTTCTTGTGCGATGAGGTGGGTAAAAGAAAAGCACGGTATGATCATAATGAGAGCCGCTACAGCCCACCATCTGATGGGGAAAACAGCTACAAGTCTTGGAGGTAAACCCGACGTAAGTCTGGCGGATAAATACGAAGCGTTTTGTTTTTTATTCTGATTAGCCATTATATTTTAGAAAATTTATTTACCATGATTTTTTCATTTATACAATGAGATTACCATGAAAACACGTCATATGAAAGGCCCTGGTAAAAATCCTTGAAGTATGAGCAGAGGCATTGAGGGAAGGGAAGCATTTTGAGGTTAAAAAAGAGGAGTAACAGTGTAACGCTGCTATCCTATTGTATTATTCGCTATTACAATTCTTTGTACTTCTGAGGTTCCTTCATAGATAGTTAATACCCTGGCATCACGGTAGTATCTCTCTACGGGATATTCCTTGCTATATCCGTACCCCCCGTGAATCTGAATTGCTTGATATGCAGATCTGTTGGCAGTCTCGGATGCAAATAATTTTGCCATAGATGCCTCCCGTGTAAATCTTTCTCCCCTGTCTTTCATCGACGCAGCATTGAATGTGAGGAGCCTTGCTGCTTCGATCTGGACTGCCATATCGGCTATCATCCAGCGAATACCTTGAAATTTTGATATGGGGCTGCCAAATTGCACTCTCTCTTGTGCATATGTTACGGCCGCATCTAAACATGCTTGAGAGAGTCCTACGGATAAAGATGCGATACCAATTCTTCCTTCATCTAGAGCGGTCATTGCGATAATAAATCCCTGTCCCTCTTCACCCAGCAAATTTTCAGCAGGGACCCTACAATCTTCAAATATCAGGCTTGTACAATCTGATGCCCTCTGACCCATTTTATCCTCCTCAGGGCCTACAATAAATCCGGCCATCCCTTTTTCCAGCACAAAAGAACTAATACCCCTATGTTTTTTACCTTTGTCTGTATAGGCAGTGGCTACCACAACATCTGCATTTTTCCCACTGGTGATCCATGCCTTGGTACCATTTAGAATATAACTATTTCCGTCCTTTTTAGCCGTTGATTTTGCTCCGGCTGGGTCAGAGCCTGCACCTGGTTCCGTCACTGCAAAACACCCAAGCTTTGTCCCTGCTGCCAGAGGCTTGAGATAATTTTCTTTAAGAAAGTCAGAGCCAAACCTGTATATAGGACCGCAGGACACACTGTTATGAACAGACATGATAACGGCTGTAGAGGCACATGCGTATCCAATTTCCTGAAGGGCTAAAGTATAGCTTATTGTATCGACGCCCGCTCCATTGTATTCAGGTGGAACACTCATTCCCATAAGCCCAAGTTCACCCATTTGTTTTATAATTTCTGCGGGAAATTCTTTTGTTTTATCCCTCTCGGCCGCAGTGGGAAGGATGGCCTCCCGAGCTAAATCCTTGACCATAGCCTGGATCATCTTCTGCTCTTCATTTAGTTGATAGGACATTTCATTTCCATATGTTTATGGCGTATAGAGTACGACTACCATTTCTGCTTTTTCAGAACTTAGGTTTCTGAGCTTATGAACGATGGATGAGTTAAAATGTAGTGAATCCTCTGGATTTAACACGGTTTTATTATCTCCAACAGTTACCTCTATTTTACCTTTAAGCACATAGATAAACTCTTCTCCTTCATGCTGATAACTTACCCCTTTATGTTCGGAGACCGGATCTATAAAGACTTTAAAGGCCTTGAGATGTTTATGAATAGCATCTGGTGTTAAGGTTTGATAGGTGTAATCCTCCGTCCTTTCTCTGAACCCCTCCACTTTCTTTTTGTCGGCTTCATCTCTCTCTTTTTTCAAGAGAACACCGCTATCTATTTCTAAGGCCCTTGAAAGCCGTAAAATGGTAGCTACCGGAGGCATAATGGCCCCTTTCTCTATACCGGATATATAATCTATAGAGAAGCCTGTCTCGTTAGCTAAGTAATCAAGACTCAGTCCTTTATCAGTCCTTATATTTTTTAATCGTTTGCCCATAGGCTTTTCTTTTTTTGCATGTGCCATGATATCCTCTTATAATCTTTTAAATGTAACGCTTTTATCCTTCCTTTTCCTTTGTTTTCCTTATATAGCTCACTATCTTCCACACAAAACTAAAAAGAAGAGTCGCACTGATAAGTATAATAAGATTCGAGGCAAAGAATGTCATGATAAATGAGAATGGTTCACTAAGCTGATATGCAGTATAAAGCAGGTCTATACCAAAAATTATAAAAAAGATAGCGAGAGCGAGCAAGATAATCTGAGTAACCCACCAGGGAATAGGGTTTCCCATTATGTAGCACCTATTTTTAGTTTCTTTAAAACAATAGTATCACAGGCAGTGTAGGGATCGATTTCACCTTTTACAATCGATTGGAGGATGGTTTCAAACTCACCTGAATTGATGATTTCATCTACAACATCATGAATGATTTTATCCTTTATCATCTCGGAAAGGTCATGCCGGGCCTTTTCATACTTACGCATGGATTGTATTTGTGCAGAAGATTGCAAATGCTTGCGATGTTTTTTAATTTCATCCAAGATTTCCTTCACCCCTTTATCAAACACCGCCTGGGCAGTGAGAATTGGTGGCTTCCACCCATCTTTATATCTTTTTTCATCCATCTCGATCATCAACCGAATATCGTTTACCGTCCTGTCTGCACCTTCTCTGTCCTCCTTGTTTATTACAAAAATATTCCCTATCTCTAAGATACCTGCCTTAAGGGCCTGCACATCATCGCCCATCCCAGGTACGAGTACTATAATAGTAGTATGTGCGCTCTGAACAATATCTATTTCATCCTGCCCGACACCAACTGTTTCAACTATAATACAATCCTTTCCCATGGCATCCAGGACATCAATAGCACTTCTTGTCGATTGAGTAATACCCCCGAAATAGCCTCTGGTTGCCATTGAACGTATAAACACACCTTCATCCATGCTGTGACGCTGCATCCTTACCCTGTCACCCAATATAGCACCACCGCTGAAAGGGCTGGTTGGATCTACTGCAAGGACACCAACAGTCTTTCCAGCACTACGAAGGTGAGTCACCATCTGATCTACTAATGTAGATTTCCCCACGCCAGGTGCACCAGTTATACCAACAACATATGCTCTCCCCGTAGATGGATAAAGATCTCTAAGCACTTCTCTGGCTCCAGGGACATTATCATCAATATCCCTGATGAGCCTGGCAACAGACCTTATATCTCCAGATATAATTTTTTCAGCTATTCCCATTGTAGTTACATCATTATGTTGTTAATTGATAGAGAAGAAAAAATATACTCCGCAACTATTTGACTATTGAACCATTTTACGAACCCCTGGGATTGACATTCTCCTCAACCCATTTCACGATCTCATCTAAAGGCGTTCCCGGTGTAAATAACTCCTTAATTCCTGCTTTTTTCAGTTTAGGAATGTCATCTTCTGGAAATATACCACCACCGCACACCACGATATCATCTGCACTATTCTCTTGCAATAACTCTATCACTCGTGGAAAGAGATACATGTGGGCACCTGCTAATGAAGATAATCCTATCATATCCACATCTTCTTGAATAGCGGCTCGTACCACCTCTTCAGGGGTTTGATGGAGCCCCGAATAAACAACCTCAAAACCGGCATCCCTGTATGTCCTGGCAATAATTCTGGCGCCTCTGTCATGACCATCCAGGCCTGGTTTTGCTACTAAAACCCTAATTTTTCTTTTTTGATTCATGTGGTATTCCTAATAAATGTTTGTTTTCTGTTGTGTATTGTCCGCCGGTAAATCAAAAAGATACAATGTATTGTTTATGATCAAGCATCTTTTAACTTTAGTTTGCTTTGAATTTTAGTCACTTTAGGTACTTTTTAATTAATAAACACCGGGGTCCCGGTATACTCCGAAGACTTCCCGGAATACGTCACAAATCTCTTGCTCAGTAGCATATGCTTTCACTGCATCTATAATTGGATGCATGAGATTATCATCTCTTTGCGCAGATTCGCCTAATTTCTCTAATGCATCTTTTACCTCATTATTGTCCCTCGTATCCTTCACTTGATTTGTCCATTGAATCTGTTTTTCTTCTAGTTCTGCCTCTATTTGAAGGATCTCTACAGGAAGCTCTTCTTCAGTAACATATTTGTTTACCCCGACTACTGTCTTTTCTTTGCTGTCTATCTGTTTCTGATACTTATAGGCAGCGTCTGCTATCTCCAGTTGCGGATAGTTTCTCTCTATTGCCGCTACCATCCCTCCCATATCATCAATCTTCTTGATATATTCAAAGGCCTCTTCTTCCATATCTCTTGTCAGGCGCTCGACATAAAAAGATCCCCCTAGGGGATCAATGGTATTTGCTACTCCTGATTCTTCAGCAATTATTTGTTGGGTGCGAAGAGCAATAGTGGCTGCCTCTTCAGTAGGGAGTGCGAGAACCTCGTCCAGAGAATTGGTATGGAGGGATTGTGTTCCACCAAGCACAGCTGCTAGGGCCTCAAGAGCAGTTCTGATCACATTGTTATATGGCTGTTGGGCAGTAAGAGAACAACCAGCAGTTTGTGTATGAAATCTGAGCCACATTGAGCGCTGATCTTTTGCCTTAAACCTCTCAGCCATGATTTTTGCCCACATCCTTCTGGCCGCCCTATATTTTGCAATCTCTTCAAAAAAGTCAAGGTGTGAGTTAAAGAAGAACGAGAGTCGCGGGGCAAAGGAATCAACAGCAAGGCCTCTTTG